>Ga0181578_10000046_pt1 | contig 90909 bp, 77 predicted proteins | sample 071ome_21_FD_148659 | JGI IMG/M metagenome (GOLD analysis project Ga0181578, IMG submission 148659) | Coastal salt marsh microbial communities from the Groves Creek Marsh, Skidaway Island, Georgia - 071401CT metaG (spades assembly) | ecosystem: Environmental > Aquatic > Marine > Intertidal zone... | reverse complement strand
CGCACCGCCGCTCTCCGCCAGCGTCTTCGTGATCGCCGCCGTCAACGTCGTCTTGCCATGGTCAACGTGGCCAATCGTTCCAATGTTACAGTGCGGCTTATTACGCTCAAATTTCTCTTTAGACATCTATTCCCTAGCCTCTAACTTAAAGGGTTCATCCGAAAAAATTTCAAAACCAATGTGTCGTCGTCTGTGTCGACTTGCGTCAAAATAATGGAGCGGGTGAAGGGAATCGAACCCTCGTCGTAAGCTTGGAAGGCTTCTGCTCTACCATTGAGCTACACCCGCCCAGTCGTTTCAAAAACTGATATTCCAATAACTTATGACGTTCCGCTCTCGAAAATTCCTTGTCCTTTCTTTCCCCCTCGCTGACCGGAAAGTGGTGGAGGAGGTTGGATTCGAACCAACGTAGGCGTACGCCAACGGGTTTACAGCCCGTCCCCTTTAGCCACTCGGGCACTCCTCCTATGTGGCGCCCATTTTCGGGCTAAAAGTCTGATTTCCTGGTCATGAAGTTGAAGGGGCGTTCTATCTATAATTTTCAAACACTTGTCAACACAAAAGCCGCAAGCGCCCGCGCCCGATTCCTCCCCTCCGGGAAGGCCGGGAACGCGGCCTGTTGCAGGCCTCGAATATAAGGTAGTTTATCGCCGATCATGGCGAAGAGCAAGAAATCCGGGCGCACGCCCCAACACGATAAACGCCCGCCCCGTTCTGACAGGTCCGGGGGACATGGCGGCGGACATGGCAGTGGCCACGACAAAATCTGGCTCTACGGCAATCACTCTGTCGAATCCGCTCTCGCCAACCCTTTGAGAAAAAAGCATAAACTTGTCGTCGCCAAGGAGTTTTCCGAAGCCCGGCACGACGGGATCGAGGCAGAGGTCATGGACCGCCGGGACATTGACCGGCTGCTGCCGCCCGGCGCCGTCCACCAGGGGATGGCGCTGCTGGCGTCCCCCCTGCCCGAGCCCGATTTGGCGGCGATCTCCGAATCTGCGGCGGAAAACTCCATTCTAGTGGTGCTTGATCAGGCCAATGACCCCAGAAACGTCGGCGCGGTGCTGAGATCGGCCGCGGCGTTCGGCGCGGAGGCGGTAATTGTCCCCGACCGCCATACGCCGGAAGCCACCGCCGTGCTGGCCAAAGCCGCGTCCGGCGCGCTGGACCGGGTGCCCTTTGTCCGGGTCACCAATCTGGCCCGCACCATGGATCAATTGAAAGAGGCCGGCTATTGGTTCGCCGGTCTCACGGGCGATGGCGATCAAACCCTGGCGGAAGCCAAATTGTCCGGCAAAACTGCGCTGGTATTGGGGGCCGAAGGCGCGGGCCTCCGCCGGCTCACCCGCGAAAAATGCGATTTCCTGGTTCGCATCCCCATCGACCCTGGCCAGGAGAGCCTTAATCTCTCGGCCGCCGCGGCGATTAGTTTGTATGAGCTCAGGCGGGGTGGTTAGACGGTCTTCCTAATCCCTTCCCCTAAAAGCGTCGCCCCCGGCCCGCGGTCACAAATCTTTGTCTCTGTTCTCACGCGACATCGCGTCGTAAAGTCTGACGAGAATGATATACCGGCAGCAGGGAAAGGCCACATGACTGACTTCGACGGCATCATCATCGGCGGCGGGCACAACGGCCTGACCACGGCGGCGTATCTAACCCGGGCCGGACAGAAGATCGCCGTGTTGGAGGCCACACCGCAGATTGGCGGCGGCACCTCTACCGAAGAGCCCACCCTGCCTGGACACAAATTCAATCTTCACGCCAATTTCTTCATGGGCTTCGGCCATGCGCCGCTGATGCGCGATCTGGAACTGCACCGCTACGGGTATTCTTATATAGAGCCGCCGGTGCAGCAGGCGGGCGCGTTCCGAGACGGCAGTTGCGTGGTCATCCACCAGGACCTGGACAAGACCTGCGCGTCGCTGGCCAAGTTTTCCAAACGGGACGCCGACACGTTCCGCGATCTCTATCATCGCTACGTGGTCGAGATGCGGCCGCTGCTGGTCTCTCTCATGTACAACGCGCCGTTGCCGCTCGATCAGTTGACCGACCGGCTATCGGGCCCCAAGGCGAAGGAATTCCTGGCGCATTCGAAGCACGACCTGTTTTCCGTCGTCGCAGACTATTTCGACGACGACCGCATCCGCACCCTGTTCACGTCTTATATGCATGTGATCACCACGGAGAACGTGCCCGGCAGCGGCATGGTTTTCCCCGGCATTTTCGCCAATGTCACCGGCTTCACCCTGCCCATCGGCGGTGCGGTCGCCTACCCGCTGGCCTGCGCGCGCATCGTGGCGGAAGGTGGTGGCGTGGTGCGGACGAATGCCAAAGTGCGAGAGATCACCATAGAATCCGGCCGGGCCACCGGGGTGATCCTCGACAACGGGACTGAACTAACCGCCGGCAAATTCGTGGCCAGCGGCATCGACACACCGACTACGGTAGAGATGGCCGGCCGGGAGTTGTTCGAGACCGAAGCCGTCGAGAAGCTCGACAATTGGCACTGGGGCAACCACAGCCTGGTCACCCTCCATCTCGCGCTCCGGGACGCGCCCGTCTACAAGGCACGTGACTTCGATCCGGACATCGACGAGGCGTTCAATATCTTTTTCGGCATGGATGATCTGGATCAGGTGCGAAGCTGCTTCATCGACTGCGAGGAAAAGCGCTTCCCCGATGTGCTGATGGGCAACGGGTCGTGCAACAGCGCGTTCGATCCGGCCTACGCGCCGGCGGACGGACACTCCGCCTTTTGGTGGCCGTTCGCGCCTTATACCGTCGATGGCGACCCCGCCAATTGGGATGAACAGAAGAAAGACTACACCAGCCGTATCCTCAACGTCTGGCGGGATTACGCCAGCAACCTGGACGACGACAACGTGAAGGCCGAGTTCCTCTATACGCCGCTGGACATAGAGCGCCACACGCCCAACATGATCAACGGCGCGGTCCGCATGGGCGCGTATATTCCAAACCAACTCGGCGTGAACCGGCCGCACCCTTCCCTCGCCGGGACCCGGACGCCGGTGGAGGGTCTCTATATCTGTGGCTCGGGCGTGGGGAACGGCGGCGGCATGAATGGTGCGCCGGGCTACATTGCCGCCAACGCGATTGTCGATGATCTCAGATTAAAGCGCGATTGGACACCGGTCGCCGCACCTGAGTGGCGGGACTAAGAACAGGCATTTTTCACTACGTCGCCTCTGTTCTCCCCCGCCGACTTGGCGTATGGTCCGGAAAAATTTTGACAGTCCGCCCTGCCCGCCCGCAGCGGGACGAAATGGAGACATAAATCATGGATGCCAATATCAGCGCGCCCAACGTCGACTATCCGGAAGAAGGCCCCGACATCTGGGGCGGCTATGACCGGATTGAGACCCCCGACGATTACCGCGACAGTCTGCGCGGCCGGGGCCTGCGGGTGTATCTTATGGGAGAACGGGTCGAAGAGCCGGTGGATCATCCGCTGATCAAGCCGACCATCAACTCCCTGGCGGAAACCTATCAGCTGGCGCTGGACGAACCGGAGGTCGCACTGGTCGACTCGCCCTACGCTGAAACCCGGATCAACCGCTTCCTGCACATCGTCCAGGGCGCGGATGACCTGGTCGGCAAAGGCCGGATGCAGCACAAGCTCGGTCAGCGCACCGGCACGTGTTTCCAGCGCTGCGTCGGCATGGACGCGCTGAACGCGCTGCACTCTGTCACCTTCGAGGTGGATGAGGCCCACGGCACCGACTATCACCAACGATTTCTGCATTTTCTCAAGAAGGTGCAGGTGAAGAACCAGATCATCGGCGGCGCCATGACGGACGCCAAGGGCGACCGCAGCAAAGGCCCCAGTGATCAGTCCGACCCGGACATGTATGTCCATGTCAGTAAGCGGGACGAAAACGGCGTCTACATCACCGGCGCCAAGTGCCACCAGACGGGCTGCCTGAACTCCCACTGGATGATCGTCATGCCGACCATCCGCCTGGGCGAGAATGACAAAGACTACGCCATCGTCGGCGCGATTCCGGCGCACGCCGAGGGCATTACATATATCTATGGCCGCCAGTCCTGTGACACTCGGGCGCTGGAGGAAGGCTCCATCGACGGCGGCAATTCCAAGTTCGCGGCCCAGGAAGCCACGGTGATTTTCGACAATGTGTTCATCCCCTGGCACCGCATCTTCATGAACGGCGAGCACGAATTCGCCGCCATGCTGGTGGAGCGCTTCGCCACCTACCACCGGTGCAGCTATATCTGTAAGTCCGGCGTGGGCGACGTGCTGATCGGCGCGGCCGCCGAGATCGCCGATCTTAATGGTGTGGCCGGCGCATCGCATATCAAGGACAAGCTGGTCGAAATGACCCACCTGAATGAGACGATCCGCGGCAACGCGCTGGCCTCGGCCTATGAAGCCAAACCGCTGAAGTCCGGCGCCTGGATCAACGACGATATGCTGGCCAACGTGTGCAAGCAGAACGTCACCCGCTTTCCGTATCAAATCTCCCGCATGGCGCAGGACCTGGCCGGCGGTCTGATGGCCACCCTGCCCTCCGAGAAGGATTTGGAGAACGAGGAGGTCGGCCCCCTGATCCGCAAGTACCTGCGCGGCAGGGAAGGTTCCGATCCGGTCGAGCGGATGCGCATGTTGCGCCTCATTGAGAACATGACCATGGGCCGGAACGCAGTGAGCTATCTGACCGAATCCATGCACGGTGCGGGCTCGCCCCAGGCGCAGCGTATCCAGATCGGCCGGGGAATGGAGGTCGATAAGAAGCGAGCCCTCGCGCGCAAGCTTTCCGGTATCGACGAGTAGGAGTTAATTGATGGAAAATTTCACGCCCGTCTCCGCCTTAATAGGCGGGGTCCTCATCGGCCTGTCCTCGGCCATGTTCCTCTGGCTCAACGGCCGCATCGCCGGCATCAGCGGCATCGCCGCCGGAGCGCTCACCCTGAACACCTCCGAAAGCAGCTGGCGATTTCTATTCTTGATTGGTCTGGTGGCCGGCGTTGGTATCTACCGATTCGCCGGAGGACCCCTGGAAGACATACAAATTACGTCTTCCCTGCCGCTCCTGATCGTCGGCGGATTGTTGGTCGGCTTCGGCACCAGGATGGGTGCGGGCTGCACCAGCGGCCACGGCGTTTGCGGCCTTGCACGGTTTTCACCGAGGTCTCTGGTGGCGACGCTGACTTTCATGGTCGTGGCGGCCGTCACCTTGATTGCCGTTCGCTCGGCGATGGGAGGCTGATCATGAATAAGAATATTGCAGCCCTCGCCGCTGGTCTTTTGTTCGGGATCGGCCTTGCTGTTTCCGAGATGGTCAATCCCGCCAAGGTTTTGGGCTTTCTCGACATTACCGGCAACTGGGACCCGAGCCTAGCCTTTGTCATGGGTGGCGCGTTGGCGGTCACGGTCATTGCCTTCCGGGTTATCCTTAAACAGCCGCATCCAGTCCTGGACGGTGAGTTCCGGGTGCCGACGGCAAAGGATATCGATCGCCGCTTGATCAGCGGCGCGGCGCTGTTCGGCATTGGCTGGGGGATGATCGGCCTGTGTCCTGGCCCCGCCATCGCGTCATTGGCTTACGGCCGGACCGAGTCTGCGATCTTCCTGATCGCTATGTTCGTCGGACTCTACGCGGATCGTTTCTTCCGAAACTCGGCGACCGCGACCTAAAACTGCCTCTAGCCCCCTCAACTGTCGAAAATCACAACGGCAGGCTTGCCGCCGGGCCGTCCGGCACGGTATATGATCCGCCTCTTTTCAGAGCGCCAGCGTAGCTCAGTTGGTAGAGCAGGGGTTTTTTAAACCTGCAATAAAAATAGCGCAAGCCATTGATTTATTGAGGTTTTAGGAGTGAAGCACCTGCTGACTCTGGAATACGCTCTGGAATAAAAGTTAATTTCTGACCGGAGGTTTTTATTCCAGAGTCCGAGGCACTCTAAACCACAAGCAATTACAAAACGGCACAAGTGGGTTATAGGGCCGGTCATTAGCGCCAATTATATTGGAGCTAATCATGCCTAAGAAAATCACATCGCATAAGGGCTTGAAATGTTAGGACTGCAGCGTGTGTATGGCGTATCTCGGGACGATTTTTTAAGTATTTAATTAGCACGTCCATAAGTTGGGTATACGGTGCGCCTGCCGGGAAGCAGAAGGGGTATGCCGCCGAAACCTCTTTAACTTTGTCCCGTTGAACCCAGCCGGTGACGAAACCGTGACACCAGAACCATTTCTCACCATCCTTAGAACAGCGTTCTAGAAATTCATTACCCGTCATGGCAGCCGTTGGTCTTGGCAAAGCCAGTACGCCAATCAATGTCAAAATCATAATTGCGTAACGCATAACCCACTCCTCCTTTAACTAACCCATAGAGGTCTACATGATTTGGAACCTAATCGGAACCATTGGCGGCAAGGTATTGGACATCGTCGACGACGTGGTCGAGGACAAGGACGCCGCAAACAATCTCAAGTTTCAAATCCAGAAGCAGCTCATTGAGACTAAGTCGAGCGAGCTGGAGGCGCAGGCCAAGATCGTCCTGGCCGAGGCTCAAGGGTCCTGGCTGCAGAGGAATTGGCGTCCGCTGCTGATGGTGACCTTTGCCGGGCTGGTGGTGGCCCATTGGTTTGGCTTCACCGCACCGGACATTCCGGAAAGCGTCCAGAATAGCCTGCTCAACATCGTGATAGTCGGCGTGGGTGGTTACGTCATGGGGCGCTCGGCGGAGAAGGTGGCCGATAAGTGGAAAGGACCTCGATAATGAACCTGCCGAACCGCAGACCCTGCATTACGACCCGCACGGACAATTTTCACTTTACGGTAGGATTTGACCCCCATACTGGCACCGCCGTGGAGTTCTTCATTACGGGCCGAGGCAAGGTTGGGCAGCAACTGGACTCGGAACTGTATGACCTCTCGGTAAAGGCATCGAAACTCATGCAAGGGGAACCTGAGGATGATTTGTCCGGAGTGTCAAAAAGGGATGGTGATGGAAGCGGAAGGCGGAGCGCCAGCTAGATGGGTGCCGTGTCCAAGGTGTCAGGGGTCCGGTATCGCATACTGTTGCGACGGGGAGGATTGGACCGGTGGCACTAGATGCGAGGCAGCTCCGCAAGCTGGTAATCAGGCCAGCCTTGCTGGAGATCGAACTGTGGTCTGAAGCGGCTGAAGAACTGGTCCTTGGCACGGCAATAGTTGAGAGCCGACTGTCGTTTATCAAGCAGCTGGGTAGCGGCCCGGCACTAGGGCTTTGGCAAATCGAGCCGGATACCCATCGGGACGTCTACGAGAATTTTCTAGAGTACCGCGAGGGCCTCTACGATCAGGTCATGGGGCTATCAGCACCGGGCCAGACGTTCGAGGAGAACCTCACATCCAATATGCAGTATGGCGCGGCCATATGCAGGCTCTGCTACTACCGAGCGCCTGAGGCACTGCCTGATGGGGGTGATCTAGAGGGCCAAGCCCGCTATTGGAAACGCTACTACAACACGCCGCTGGGCGCTGGAACCGAGGGGAAGTACATTGCCGAAGTCGAAGAAACGCTCCGCGCCAGTTACGCCTAAGCCAAGGGACCCGAGCTGGAAGATGCGCCACGCATTGGGCCACAAAGTGGAGGCGGACCCAAAGGCCTACAAGCGCCGCGAAAAGCATACCAAGCCGCTGGATGATGGCCTTGTTGAGGATTGATCCAGCTACTAATGAAAACTGCTACTAATTTGGATTACGGGTTTAACATCAGTGTAGTTCGGTATGTCTGCGTCTATTGTAGCACCGGAAGTCTCCATGATTTCCCTAAACAGTTCCATAGACTTAACTTCCATGATTGCCATTACTTGGAATGGAGGCTCAATATTAGGATCGGGGGTTGCCACTCCTTGGCATGCCCGCAGACTAATCATAGCATCACCAAATATCTCTGAAACGAGCGGCAAGTGGTGATTTTGATGGTAGTCCATATCGAACTTTGAACCTTCTTTGCTCGGATATTTTACCGTAACGATTACGCTCATCAAATTTCCTCTCGCATTTTAATCTGAATCTACAGCCTAGGCGCAAGGTTCACAACAACCTTAAAATGCATATAAAGCCGCTGGTTGAGGACGAGGCAAATTGAAGATGAGTGGTGCCGCCTGAGAGGCTCGAACTCCCGACATCCGGTTTACAAAACCGGCGCTCTACCAACTGAGCTAAGGCGGCGTTGCGACGGTTCCTACCATAGCGATTGGCCGAAAGCCAAGACGGCTTTTTTGAAAACTCTGGATTAAAAACCTCCGGTCGACCTGAGGTTTCGACTCTGGAATAACTCTGGAATAAAAAAGTACGGCTGTATTTTGCTGTGATCAGATGTGCGTTGACGTGCTTAGCGACCTTGCGGTAAGTTCCGGTATTCCGCCAGAAAATGGTGGTAATTCAAGGAGTTAATGACCAGCCGCAAAACCCCCTGGGCCAATTTGTAAACCTCAGGTCCGCGGTTCGAGTCCGTGCGCCGGCACCAGTTTCTTTAGTACTCTTTGGTTAAACTATTGATTTCCAAAGTTTCTTTGAATGAAGCAGTTGGAGTGTATACCATGTTGAGTACCACAGAAGTCCCTTACGTTTATCAGCGTAGTGGTGTTTTCTATTTCAATAGACGTGTGCCTAAAGACCTCTTGGAACACTATCGGTGTCCTAGAATCATTGTTTCGTTGAGAACAAGGTCTGCTCAGGCAGCCAAAGTGAAGTCGGTTTCTTTAGCCTCACGGCTTGATGAGGAGTGGCTAACGTTAAGGTGGCGACAGAAGGATAATCCACTAGGACGTGACCTGTGAACGCAAGACAGTAAACGGACGGCGGGGTGTCTATGCCGTCTGCAAGGCGGGCAAGTTTACCCTCAACGCGATGCTTGCCCGTGAAGGCTGGGTGTTGGCCGATCCCAATCAGTCGGACGAATTCCGAAAGCACGAATTGGTCGCGCGCATCGCCAAGGTCGGGATATGGCGCGGCGAATTCGTTCCCCCGTGGGATTGGCGTCGCGGCATCCGATAGACGATATCCGCATGAAATAAATCCGCCCGCGGGAGATTAAACCCGCTGTCAAACGCAGGATGCGCTACTCATGTCCCTGGCCCGGCACGGGCGTTGCGCCGGGGGTGCCGGTGTTAAACGCGGCATCGGGGCCGCCGAATTTGGCAACCAGTTCGTTCTGATCATCCTTGGCGGCACGGTCGGTTTTTTCGGGATCACAAATGTCCAATAGATAGCCGTGATAGGCCGCCACCGTGGACGCATGAGCCGGATCACCCGCCAGGTTTGTCGTCTCTTCCGGGTCGGCGTCCAGATCGAACAGTTCCGGCTCATAGTCCACATAGTAATTGTATTTGAACTTGCCACGCCGGATCATAAAGGCGCCCGTGGGCGAGGTCGCCGCGTGATATTCGCTGAACGCCACGCGCTCGGGATCATCGGGCGAATTGGCGATCTCCAGCCAGGATTTACCGTGTAGCTCTTGCTCCTCGTCGGTCTCCGGGAGATCAACGCACTCCAACACAGTCTGATACGTGTCCAGCAGGCTCACAGGCGTGTTGCAGACCTCGCCTACGGGAACGTCTGGTCCGGCCAGGATCAGCGGGATGCCGGCGGCTTCTTCATAAAGGTTGGATTTTCCCCACATGCCCCTGGCGCCCACATTGTCACCGTGGTCGCTGGTGAAGACGATCCGGGTGGTTTCGCTGAGACCGGTCTCCTCCAACGTATTCAGAACCTCACCGATGAGCGCATCCACATAGGTGCAAAGACCAAAATAGGCGGCGACCGCCATCTTGCGCCGCTCAGACGTCAAACCGGCATCCACGGAATGGAAATCAAACTGCCGCTGAATCCAAGGGTGCCGTTGATAGCCGTCGTCCGGATCGAGTTTGCGGGGCGGCAAGTTCTCCAGCGGGTAGAGATTGTAATATTCCTCCGGCACGACGAGAGGAAAATGCGGGGCCACGAAACTCGAATACAGAACCCAGGGCTTATCGTCGCCAGCCTTTGCCGCGTCCATCAGCCACTGTTTTGTCTCATCGGCAATCAGCCGGTCATAACGGTTATAGTTGGACTCGCCCGGACCAATGTCTTTCAGCATTTGGCCTTCCCGGTGAGGCGGCAGCGGGTCACGTACCGATCCCCAGACCTGACCAATCCCCGCCATAACGTGCATGGGGTGATGTTGCCGGGAAAAGCCCGTGTTGAGTTCTTCGTTCTTGTAGTGAAGCTTGCCGATGGATTCGACCGGCAGGTCTTCATCCTGCAACCGGTGCCCCCATCCTTTAATCTCTCCGTCATAAGGAAGCGCGTTGTCCCAATAACGGGTCTCGTGGGTATAGCGGCCTGTGGCAAAAGCCGCGCGGGCCGGAATGCAAATTGCAGAATTTGTATATGCGGCACTGAAGCGCGTCCCCCGCTCCGCCAGCCGGTCCAGATGCGGTGTTTTGACTTGGCCATGGCCATAGCAACCCATCATCCGGTAGTTAAACTCATCCGACATAATGTAGAGGAGGTTCATGGGCTTCATGTGACCATACCTTTATTCAAATCTTGTTTGTCTTCGGAGTCACGCTTGCGCCCTCGGGAGAAAAACACAATCACCAAAATCGCCAGTACGATGAAGACGATGGAGATAGGGCTGGCAAACAGGAACCACGGATCGTTGCCGGTTGCGGCAAAGGCCTGACGCATCGAGGCTTCCAGGTTGTTGGCCAGGATAAAGGCGATCACGAACGGCAAAACGGAAATGTCGAACTTACGCATCAGATATCCGATCAAGCCGAAAACCAAGGTGACAATGATCGCGAACATAGTCGGTTGCTGAGAATAGATCGCGGTCAACGTAACCAGCAAAATCACCGGCATAAGCAGCTGCTTGGGCACTTTAACGACGAACCCCATAGACCGCATAAATACGCCGCCAATGGTCCAGTTCAGAACGTTCGCGAACAACATGGCGGTAAACAGGCCGAAGGCGATGACCATTTCAGGATTGACCTGATCGGGGATCAAACGGAACACCTGTGGCCCCGGATTGAACCCGCCGATGGATTCCATCGCCAGAATAAGGAACACAGCCGCCACGTTGCCGGGTATGCCCAAGGACAGAACCGGAATCAGGTTGGCGCCCGCGACCGAAGAGTTGGCCGCCTCTGTCGCGGCGACCCCTTCCGGCGTGCCTTGGCCAAAAGGCACCTCGCCTTTATGCATTTTCCGGCCCGTCGCGTAACCGAGTGTCGCCGCCAGGGTCGAGCCGATGCCCGGCAGCGCGCCAATGCCGGTGCCGATCAAGGCTGAGAGCCCCATGAACGGCGCGATCTTCTTGATGTCGCTGAAATGCAGCTTGTTGTCGCCCGACATTTCTACATTGGCGATCGCGGCGGTCTCCCGCATTTCCCGCCACATTTCTTCTAGGCCCTCAAATATCGCCCCCAAAATGAGAATACCGAGGATCACGCTCACCAAGGGGAGCCCACTGCCCAGCGCATCCAGGTTCATCGACAGTCTGGGATAGCCATCCAGCCCAGTACCAATAAACGCGAAGAACATGCCGAGTGCGGCCGCCGCCAACCCTTTCCAGACATTGCCGCCGACCACCGCCGAAATGAACGCCAGCGACAAGATAATCAATGCCGCCTTTTCAGGAAAATCCAGATAGCGTTCCACGATGATGGCCAGGAAGGGCGCCGTGGTAAACAACACAAAATCAGAGAACGTATCCCCGCTGACCGACGAAAAATGCGCCACCCGAAGCGCCTTTCCCGCCTGACCCTTTTGGGTCATGGGAAAGCCATCCAGGGTGGTCATCAATGAATCCGGCGTGCCGGGTGTATTGAAAAGGATCGCCGGCACCGCGCCGCCGATGGTGGCCCCTTTCATGACGGCCACCAAAAAACCAAGCACGGGCAGCAGCGCGTCTGCCTCAACCCCAAAGATGGAAATCAAAATGGGTAGGGAAATCGCCATGGTCGATGGCCCGCCCAGACCCGGCGTGGCACCGACGAATACACCGAGTAAGAATCCGAACACCACCATCGCCACGGTGGTGGAGATGGGCATGGGTCCAATGCTGAATAAGGGGTCCGCCATGAAAACCGCCAGAATCCCCAACCAGATGTGATCCAGAATGCCCATCAATAGTCACCATTGGGCGGCAGCAGGATATCGTCGAACGGCAAATCAAAAATGACAATCAGCGCCAGCACGGCAGCGGCGGCGATCCAAAGAGAATGACGGCTCAGCTTGTTTTCGACGACCATGATCACGCCGGCCACCATGCTTAAGCCACCCAGCACAAACCCCGCATATTTGTACGGTAAGTCATCTTTCAAATGGCGGTAGATGCCGACATCGCCAAACAGGTTCACAACCGCAACCAGTAGCGGGCCAGCATAGGTCATGATGACGAGCGACAGGACGATCACACCGCCGATACGGGCGAGAAATGAAAATGAGCGTTGATCCAGAGGTGCAGCGGATGAGGCCAACGGCCGGAAAAAGCTGAACACCCCCATCAGCAGCGAGACGACCAAAAGCGCCACCGCCGCCACGGTGGGGGCCATGGAATCACCGATATTTACCTGCCGCCGGTAAACTTCGACCACACCCGTCTCTATATCATTGGGAATCCACACAAACAGCATAACGGCGGCCAGGAGTGCAAAGAACCCGGCCAGCCCGACTGTCCAGCGGTCGATCCGCATCGTTGTAACCTGAGGGAGAGTGGGTGGCGGCATATAACACCGCCACCCGAAATACTCAGCCCGAAGCCTTCATCAAAGCCTTGGAGCTTTCCAGGCCATCTTTCAGAAGCTTCTCAAGCGCCGGGCCGGTGATCAGTTGCGGTCCACCGAAAGCCTTATTCACAAAGGCGGAAAGCTTGGTGCCTTTGGTGTTGAGTGCTTCCGCCACGGCGGCGGCGATGGAGACGCGGGCATCCGCGGGAATGCCCTTCGGTGCAAAAATGAGGAACTTCGCGCCGCCATCATAGGGAAGACCCATTTCCTTCAACGTCGGCACGTTCGGCGATGCTTTCAAACGGGTCAGTTCGCCGGAGAGGTAATGGGTCATCGTACCGGCCTTCACCGCACGGTTCTGAATGCCCGCACCGAACCCGGCATCCACGTCGCCGGCGGTCACCGCATTGAGCACCGCTTTACCACCCCGCAGGATCACCGGGTTAAACTTCACCCCAGCTTTCTGACCCAAGAGATAAATCAGATCAGCGTGTTTCGGGCTCATGCCGCCGATCTTGATGGTCTTGTCGCCTTTGGCCGCCTTTACCACGTCATCCCAGGACTTCCAGCCTTTGTCGGTCTTGCCGTACACGCCCATTTGGGAACCGGCGGTCGTGGTGATGAAGGTAAAGTCGTTCAGGGTGTAACCGGCATTCTTGGTCGCCGCCATGGAATAGTTGAAGCTCTCCGTCACGGCGATGCCGATAGTCTGGCCGTCATTGGGTTCGCTTTTCATCTTGCGAGCCAGCGTGACACCACCCTTGCCGGTGACGTTGGACGGAAGAATCTTCCAACCTTTTTTCTTCTCGATCTCAGAAGCGATGAGACGAGCCTGGGTGTCGGCCCCGCCGCCGGCCGTAAAGGCGATCATCAGGTTGATCGGGCCTTTCGGGCTCCAACCGCCGTGACCGCCGGCTTGGGCCTGATCGGAAACCGCCGCCAGCGACACCAAACCGCCCAATGCCGCAACCGCAAATCCTTTGGATATTGATGTGAACTTCATTGTCGTCCTCCACTGTAAAAATACGCGTTTTAATTTAGTTGTTGATACAACCATAACATAGTCTACTCGTTTCGCAACTGGCTGAATCCTTGCCCGGCAAATTTGCCCTTTCTAGTGTCAGGGATCCGGTCCCTAGATCTGTAATTCTTTCAACATACGTTCAGTTTCCGCCGTCAGGCGTTCAATCGCCTCTTCGAAATTTGCCCTATTTTCCTCTCCGACAGCGGCGCTCAATCGCTTTTCTCGCTCGTCGGAATAGCGCCGGACCTCAAGATACTTCTTCCGGCCTTTCGCGGTCAGGTTCAAAATGACCGCCCGGCGGTCTGTCGCGTCCGGCGTTCCACTGATCCGTCTGTCGGCGATCAGTTTTTTAACGGCCCGGCTGACATTACCCTTGTCCATCTTGCTGAGACCGCAAATCTTGCGGGCTGTCATCGGACCAATGGTTTCCAGCACGACCAAAACCCGCCATTCGGTCATGGTGACCCCGCAGTTGCTGAGATAGGCCTGGCTCGCCCATTGAGAAATCGCGTTCCCCAAAGTCGATATCTGGAATGCCAAACGGCCTCGAATATCGAGATCGTCCTCGGGGTTCATTTCCGACTGTATTTTATTCATCGCCGTCGTCTCTAAGCTTCGTGTGCCGGTAAGTCGTCCATCAACTTGCCTGGCCGGGCATGGATCATATCCGTGAGTTCCTTTTGCAAAGCCGCATACCCGGCGTCATCAAACAGATTATCCATCTCGTCGGGATCATTCTTGAGATCATACATCTCACCCGCCCCCGAGATAAGTTCAAGCGTCAACTTGGCGTCTTTGGTGCGCACGGTTCTAAGGTTCAGCTCCACGCCGGTTCGGCTCGGCTGCTGATTCCATTCGCTATAAGCCACGTCGCGCGATGTGTTTTCTTCAATGAGAGATCGGAGAGACTCGCTTTGAATGTCCGCCGGTTTTTCAACCCCGGCCCAATCGTAGAAACTGGCTGCCAGATCCAAGGTCGAGACCGGGTCAGCCACCACCTTACCGGCGGGTACGTTCGGCCCCTGCACGATCATGCCAACCCGCAATAGCGCCTCGTACGGTGTTGGTCCCTTGAGATACAGTCCGTGATCCCCCAACAGGTCGCCGTGATCGGAGGTGAAAATCACCACCGTATTTTCATCCAGACCGGTTTCGCTCAAAGCATCCATGATCCGCCCGACCCCATCATCGATAAAGGATATCTCCCCGTAATAATTAGCCGTCATCTGTCGGAGCTGTTTGTCCGTCTGCGGTGAAATCCGGGAGTATTCCTGACGAAGGATTTTTTCCCTCTCGCGCTTGGCTTGCGGCACGTTTTCCAAAGACGCCCGATGCCACCAGGGACGCCGATCCAAATCCCGTTCATGGGTGCGCGAAATATCTACATCGTCTTCATGATGCAGCCGGGACCAGGGTTCGGGGCAGTCAAATGGATGGTGGGGATCGGGATAGGAAGCCCATAAACAAAATGAATCGCTCTGATCATGCCGGCGAAGATAGTCAATCGTCCGGTCGGTAACCCAGGTGGTCGAGTGCCACGCGGCCGGCAGTTTGGAAAACCAAGTCTGTGCGCCTTCTTGGACCGGACCGAAATCCTGCGCCCAGAGATCCCATGCCTCCCCCTCTTCGCCATGCCCCCAAAACCAGCGTTCAAAATGCTGACCCCGAGGCGGTTTCTCACACGGCAGCAGATCATGCCAATGCCCCAGGATCATCAATTCGGCATGGTCATATCCCATATAGGGCCCGGACCAGTCCTCGGGAAAGTCGGCCGATTGGGCTCGTGATTCCGGTGCGCCATAGGGCGTACAGTTCGGATCACCGCCAAAATGCCCTTTGCCGATGAAGGCGCTGGCGTATCCATGATCAGCCAGGGTTCGGGCCCACCCCGTTTCACCAATCGCCGGATCGAGACTTACGTGATTATCGTAGACCCCATGACTAAGCGGCAGGAGTCCGGTCAAAATGGAGGCGCGGGCCGGTTGACACACCAAATTCGGTGTAATGGCCGAGCTGAAGCGCGTCCCGTTGGCCGCCATCCGATCCAGATGAGGCGTCCTGACTTTACGGCCTTCAAAGCCGTAACAATCCCACCGATGCTGGTCGGATGTAATCAGCAATATGTTCGGACGGTCGCTCAAGCGCCACTTTCTCCTTGTATTTGCATTCTAAAGGGCCATTTAAATGTAGCGACAACTATTTCACCTGACAACGCGAACCGGCAACGCGAGCGTGTGGCGTGGCGAATGGGTGAAACCTTGAGAATGGCGGCATAACATCTGATAGGCTATAGTCCCCTCACATGAGTAATTTCTACAAGCCCGATCTCGGCGCCAATCCAGAAGACCCATTCGCCCGCGACCAGGACGACAAACTGGTGCGTCGGGCCTATTGGCTCGGCATGAGCGACCAATCGGTCGTTCTCGCCATGACCAACGGGGTTGGAGCTCACCTGCCGAATGATCAGAAGCGTGCCCATCTGAGCGATATAGGCCGTGAACACCTGATCGATGACGTCTGCGTACAGGAAATTTTGCCACCGGAATAGCTCTATGTTCGGGATGTCAAAAATTAAAGCTGCACTTCGAATTTGGCGCATCGCCTTCGCGGCAATCACCTTCATGGCTATCTCACCGCTATCTGCCCCCCTTGTCTGGGCGGCAGAAACCGTCGCGCTTTCCGAGGAAGAAAAAGCTTGGATACAGCAGAACCCTGTCATCCGCGTTCACAACGAATCCGACTGGCCGCCTTTTAATTTTACCGAGAACGGCATCCCGACAGGTTACTCAATCGAGTTTATGGATCTGGTGGCCGAGAAGACCGGGCTCAAGGTCGAATATGTGACCGGCCCGACCTGGAACGAATTTCTGGAGATGATGAAGGAGGGCACACTGGATGTCATGCTCAACATCGTCAAAACGCCAAAGCGCCGGCAATACCTCCTCTACACCAGGCCTTACGCTGACAATCCCAACACAATTATCAGCAGACAGGAAAACTTTTACGGCAGTCTGAAGCAACTGTACGGCAAGACAATCGCCGCGCCCAAGGGGTTTTTCTACGAGGAAATCCTCAAACGCGATTTCCCGCAGATCAAACTGCATCTTGTGAAGGACACGCTGGAATCTATGAAGGCCGTCAGCTTTAGACAAGCAGACGCCGCCCTGGGAGAGTTAGCTGTTTTCAATTATCTGATTGATAAACATTTGATGACCGGCCTCGCTCTGTCCGGCGAGGTGAATTTGGGCGGAGAGGAATATAGCCTCTTAAATATGGCGTCCAGAAGAGACCTGCCTCTATTGGCATCGATTCTAGACAAAGGTATTGCAGCGGTCACGCCTGAAGAAAAAAGTGCTATCGGGGCCAAGTGGATCGCAGCACAGTATGAAATTTCGCTGGTCCCCCAAAAAGTTATCCGGGTTGCCTTGCAAGTCGGCGGTGGCGCGTTGGCGATTGTAATTTTAATTTTACTTTGGAATCGCCGCTTGGGCCGTGAAATTCGAATGCGTAAAGCGACCCAGTTGAAGTTGCAGGCCGCGAAGGAAGAGGCCGATGCCGCGAACAAGGCCAAATCACAGTTTCTGGCCAATATGAGCCATGAGCTTCGAACACCCATCACGTCCATTCAAGGGACCCTGGGACTGATGGCCGGCGGCGCCCTTGGCCCCTTGGACAAGCCCGTGCAGGAAATGGTTGATATAGCAAACCGGAATTGCCTTCGCCTGCGCCGTCTCATAGACGACATATTGGATGTCGAGAAAATCCAGGCCGGGATGCTTGAACTCCAATTGAAGCGAGTGAACTTAGCCGATTTTGCCGCAGATGCAGTAGAATCCAATCACGAGTACGCGGACCAGTATAATGTGAAGTTCGTGCTCGATACTTTGCCGGACAAGGCGGTTTATGTCGATGCGGATGAATTCCGCCTGCTGCAAGTGATGAACAATCTGATGTCGAATGCTGCGAAATTTTCCAAACCGGGAGACGATGTCATCATCGGCATCGTACCGGATGAACGGGATGTGTTTGTGTCCGTGAAGGATTTTGGCGCCGGTATTCCGGAAGAGTTCCAACCCCATATTTTCGATCAATTTTCACAGGCGGATGGCTCCGATACGAGAAAAACACAGGGTACCGGATTGGGGTTGGCGATCAGCAAGACGATCATCGAAGAGCTGAAGGGTGAATTGTGGTTCGAAACGGAAATCGGCAAAGGCACAACATTTACGTTCAAGCTGCCCATTGCTAACAGCTGATTCTGTCACCTTGGAAGACTTTGAAGACCTACAAAGGCACTTCACCGACCCCGCATATCAACTCAGAGAGTGACCTAAATCAGTGATTTCGGATCGATCGGGCCATCGGTGTTTTCGGACGCCTCTTTCACAGAATCCGCAATCTTGTTGCCCCGCTCCGTGGCCGGGCGTTCGTTGATCTGCTCGAACCAGCGCTTCACGTTGGAATAGTCGTCCAGGCTGACACCTTGGCGAGGGTGCGACCGCGCCCAGGGATGAGCGGAGATATCGGCGATGGTATAGTCACCGCCTGCTACATATTCCGACGAAGACAGGCGCTTGTCCAAAACGCCGTAAAGCCGCGCAGCTTCCTTGGCGAAACGTTCGACGGCGTGAGCGTTGGCGTCCTTGTCATCAAGATTGTTGAAATAGCCCTGCTGGCCGAGCATCGGGGCCATGCCACCGATTTGCCACATCAGCCACTGCATCACATTGCTGCGCTTGGCCGGATCAGCGGGCAGGAACTGGCCAGTCTTCTCCGCCAGATAAATCAGCATGGCGCCGGTCTCGAACACCGAATGAGGCTTGCCTCCCGGCCCGTCCGTGTCGATCATCGCTGGGGTTTTGTTATTGGGCGAAAAAGCCAGGAAGTCCGGCTCGTGTTGTTGGCCCGCGCCGATATTCACCGGATGAATTTGGTAGTCCAGGCCGGTTTCTTCCAGCATGTAATAAAGCTTCCGGGAATTCGGCGTCATCCAGCCGTGTAGTTCGATCATCGTGTATTCCTCCTTAGGTGAAAACGGCGGGCCCAAAGACCCGCCGCTCTCTCATCGCATCGTGATGAAGCGACTATTTCTTCAAGCCCAGTTCCTTGAGTGCTTTGAGCGCACCCGGGTGCCAGGGCATATAGTCCGGCTTCGCGAAGCCGTCCGCCGGCAGACGGTTGAACAGGCCCATGGAGCTGGCCAGATGCTTCTTGTTGGTCGCCAGAGCCTTGGTGATTTTGTAGACCACCTCATCCGACATACCCTTGTGAGTGAACAGGACATAATCAAATTGGATCATGTTAGTCGGACCCGTGATGCCCGGCAGCTTGGTGTTCGTGATCTTGGTGATCGAGCCCGGAGGTGCGAATTTGCGCATCCGTGCAACCGCTTCCGGAGAGTCATCCAGGTTGACATGGACCCAGCCGCCACGATTGCGCAGTTGAGTCATGACCTTCCGGCCCGCGCCGTTGCCGAGGCTGATCCAAGTAACATCGGTCTTACCTTCGCCGAGAGCAAAGATACCTTTCACGAAGCCGGAGACGGGGACCTTCTTGAAGTCCTTGTCATAGTCCATGCCGGCATTCGCGATGGCGCCGCGCATCCAGGATTCGATGGCGGTCAGGGAAGTGTATTCTGACGTAGCACGTTTGCCCTTCAGTTTTTTGAGATCTGCAGCGTTCTTCACGCCCGCATCCGCCGGCACAGCCAATCCGGCAACCAACGGGAACATGTTGCCCATCAGGCGAAGGTTGGTCTGCGCCCGCCCCTTAAAGGAGCCTTCGCCGACGACAGCCTGGTGTGCCTCGAGAGCGTTCGTGAAGCCGAAGCCCACTTCGCCGCGGTTGACGATCGGAATGTAGGTGGTCGAGCCGCCCATCGGACGGGGACGACCGGTGACGCCATCGACTTTTTCGGTCACGGTCTTGGCGACCGCGATACCCGTCCGGTAACCCAGGCTACCCTGCGGGTTCGTGGCAAATACGGCGACCTGGGCTTCCGCCTGGGGTGCGCTGACGGCAAACGCCGCGGCAATTGCCGCTGTCGCCATCGTTGTCGTTGCTAGAAGTCTCATACTTTCCTCCAACTGTTGAAATGTTTGTGGTTAGGGTTAAAAGAAACGCGGTTAAACCATCTTAGCCTACGGGGCTTCTGCGCCAACTGGGGTGTTTCCCCGCACTGCATATTTCTCGAAAGCAAATATAGCAATGCCGACGGCGACGCCAACGATGTTTAACATCTCGGCCATGTCGAATATCTCGTAGGGAAGCAGCGCTGCCAAACCGGCCGCTCCCAAAATAATTCGCATCACAACATTGAGCTTCCGGGTCAGGAAACCGACAACCGCCAGTGACGCAAAATAGGTGCCGAGAATAGCGGTCACCAAATTAATTGCGATGTCCGTGGAGTCGCCGGTCAACAGCAAGGTCGGCGAATAAACAAACAGGAACGGCACAAAGTACGCCGTCCAGCCGAATTTCATGCCGACAAAGCCTGTCACCATGGGATTGGCCTTGGTCAGAGTCGCCGCGGCAAATGCGGCCAGGGCAATCGGCGGCGTGATCATGGACATCATCCCGAAGTACAAGATGAACAGGTGAGCTGGAATTTCCGAGACACCCGCCTCGACAATCGCTGGTGCGATCAACGCGCCCAGCAATACATAGATCGCCAGGGTCGGCATCCCCATGCCGAGGACAATACAAATCACCGCACTGATCAGCAGCAGGATAAATAGATTACCGCCGGCCAGATCGGTCAGAGAGAAGGTAAGCGCAAAACCGAGGCCGGTCAGATTGAGAATGCCGATCACAAACCCGGCCGTGGCCACGATCATCAGCAACTCCACCACCAAATGACCCGTGCTTGAGAAAATGTTGAACAGATCCTTGAGCCTCAGACGGTCTTCGCCATAGGGCTTGATAAAGCCAATCAGCAGCGTGGTCGTGGAATAGATAGCCGCTTTCTCCGGCGGCATGCTGAGTTCAAACAGAGTGTAAATCAGGACGGCAAACGGGATGAAGAAATGCCAACCTTGTTTCAGAACTTCCCAGGGGCTCGGCAGTTCGGTCTCGACAAAACGGATATTGTCCCGGGCCGCGATCAGATCAACCTGCACGAAGACCGCCAGATAATAGAGGAGCGAGGGGATGATGGCCGCCAAAGCGATCTCCGCATAGGGCACTTCGATCATTTCCGCCATCAGGAAGGCGGCAGCGCCCATGATCGGCGGCATGAACTGTCCGCCGGTCGAGGCAATCGCCTCAATGGCGCCGGCGTGGGTTGCCCTGTAGCCTGCCTTGCGCATCAGCGGGATGGTCATGATGCCCGTCGTCACCACGTTGGAAACGGCGGTGCCGGAAATGGTGCCGAACAAGGCCGAGGCCACGACGGAAATCTTGGCTGCGCCGCCACGCCGATGGCCCACGGTCGCCATGGCCAGATCGGTAAAGAACCGTCCACCGCCAGCTTTGAACAGCACCTGGCCGAACAGAATGAACATAATCACGATGGTGGTGCCGACCTGCAATGGAATACCGAACAGGGCGTTCGGATTGAAACCCATGTTGATAGCCAGTTGCCACAGCTCTGTTTTCGACCCGACCAGCGGTCCTGGAATCAGGTGGCCCAATGGCGCGTAGATAATGAACACCAACGCCACACCCAGCATGATATAGCCGGCAGAGCGGCGAAGACCATCAATGACCAGGAACATGATGATCGCGCCCAAAGTAATGGCAAAGGGCGTGCTGCCACCCAGACCGAATTCCCGCAACCAGAGGAAATTGATGGACACGTACAGCAGCAGAACCAGCGAAACCGCCGCCAGCACGAAATCAAACCAGGGCACTTCTTTATCGGCGCTACGATCAATTCGCACAGAGAGAAACACGACCGGCAGCGCCAGCGCCATAATGAACGCGTAGTATTGCTCTTGAACGAAAGCAAAACCGAACCATTCAAAGAAGTCGATATTCCACAACAGCGCCGCAAACGTCATGAAAGCGGCGATCCACTTCCACAGTGAGTCGGCCCATGGTTGCATTTCGCTAGGGGTAGCGGCGTCCGGCTGCTCCGGCGCTGAGATGGTATCGTTCAAAATTTAGTCCCTGTTACACAAATGCCGGATTTGAATCCGGCTTATCTCTCTCATAACCTAATGGAATTCATATGAATCCATCGAAATCGTCCGATAAGTATAGCTGGTGTGAAGCCGTTTAGCTTTAGCATTTTCGCCCGCCGCACCCATGGCAATTAATAAAGGCACATAGTGATCCGGTGTCGGGTGATTTTCAAAGGCGTACGGCCCTTCCGCCAGATAATCGATAACGTCTTCCGCCCGGTTTTCCATCACGCAGTCATGGATCCACTCGGAAAACGCGGCCACCCAGTCGAACACCGGCTCATTCACCCCGCCGGCGCGCCGCCCATGGGTCGCATTGCCTGACCCCACTATGAGAATATTCTCATCTCTGAGCGGCGCCAGGGCCCTGCCCATCTCGTAATGATGCCGTGCGCCTAGATGGGACTGGATCGAGAGTTGCGCCACCGGCACCTCCCCCTCCGGGAACATGTAGGCCAGGGGCACCCAAGCGCCGTGGTCTAGTCCGCGTTCATCGTCTTCTACCACGTCGAATCCGGCCATTCGAAGGCATTCAAAGGTTTGCTTGACGGTAGTTTGATGTCCAGTGGCTGGATAGTGATAGCGGTAGAGCGGCTCGGGAAAGCCGTAAAAATCATGGATGGTGGGCGGCTCGGCTGCACTGCCGACGGTGACGCCCTCTGTCTCCCAATGAGCGGAGATCATCAGAATGGCGTCCGGACGCTTCATCTCCTGGCCATACTGCGCCATGAAGTGCCGCGCCGGACAGTCATCCAGCAGGATCATCGGCGAGCCGTGGGATATAAATAGACTTGGCCACTGTTCCATGACGGCAACGTATAATTAGTACATGGATATGACTCTAGCAAAAGAGCCACTATTGCTGAAATTGATAATTCTTTTCTGGGCCATCGATTTCAGAAATATCCCAATTACGAATCTATCATGGAATTGGAACGGATTAGGCCATCAGATGACTCGATGGATCTGTCCAAATGATGTCGCCCTGCGTCAGTTTCCAGGTCAAGAGAATCCGGGATTTGACCTGCCGAGTTTGGCCGGTATACCTATGATATTAGAGGCTTGCCGGGGTTAACTTCGCTCGCCCTACCTTACGTTGAGACCGCGTACTGCAAAGTGATCGGGACCCCCTCTTTGGACGAGAGCAACGAACAGAATTTAAGCAACATCCTTGCGGCGATCGCGTCTGTCGGTCCGGATGCGAATAAGGATACACTTATTTCAACGATCGACACGTCGGTTGATACGATTATTGGCGCGCTCGGCAAACATGAATCCGGAAGCACCCTGGATCCCGAAATCGCCAAGTCAACGACGGTCACCCTCCAATTCCTGGAGCAATGCAGTCAGCTTGGCGATGAAGAGTTTAAGTCCCATATCAAAAATCGGGCATTGGAGCTGCAGCAGGTGTTTCAAGGGGCGGCCTCCGGTGAAGCGCCTGCCGCTGCATCGGCGGAAGCTACCGCAACCCATGACAGTTTTGAAGCCGCCTTCAGGGATTACTTCTGCGATTTTCTAGAGGAACGGCTGGCGCTGTTTCACGTAGATGACAGTCAGGAACCCTATCCCCTCAATCCGAAATTCACGGATGTGTTTATCGCCGCCGTGCGTAAGTTCATCGTGCCCGACATGCTGAACCATCGGCGTATCCGGAACATGGCCGACAGCGTCTCTGCCGATCAACTACACAAGCGCACATTCTTCGAGGAATTCGACAAACCGGACACGGAGAATATCGTTCTGCTGATTTGGGAAGACCGCATCAAGGAATTCCGTTCGGCCCTCGCCAACAGTGACGTCAAAGGCATCCCGAAGCCGAAGAAAAAGAAGGAAGAGAAAGGAAAGGGCGGCCTTCTTGGTAAGTTCAAGAAACAAGAGAGCAAACAAACCGTCCAGTCACCAGCCGAAAAGCAGAACCTTCAAAAATCCGAGGGCTTCTGGAAAGCAATCTCAAAGGCCGACGGATATGACCCTCCCAAGTTCGGCGATTTTGACATATTCCGAGTGTTGATGATTTACAAACCGATCATCGTCAATGAAGCCAAAAACGCGCTACGGCAATTTTTGGAGCAAGAAGTGAAAGCCGGGGAGACCCGGGAGGGCGCGACCCAGGACTGGCTTTACAAAGCGGTGGACCGACTGCCGGCCCATTGCGGCGAGCTGGTTGTCCTCTGGTCCTATATGACATTCAACGACATGTTCTCGCCCAAGATCGTCCGCTCTTTTCTTGCAGGCCAAGGAACGAGTGACGCCGAGCGCCAACGAGCGGTGCCGCTGTTTATGCGCTGGGTCGGCATGCCGGAGATCATCGAAGAGGAAGAAGAAGACCTCCTACAGGATGAAAACGAATGAATGGGACGGGTAAAGAGATGGTTATGGAGATCTGCGAGTGACCGATTCACAAGTCCATGCGGAACTTGGCCGCCAAGATCGGGATGTCAAACTGGGTTCCGACCGATCGTTCGGGATCGTCTTCGCCGTTGTTTTCGTGGTCATTGCCGCCTGGCCGCTTCTGAACGGAGAAAGCATCCGGCTTTGGGCCGGCGCCGTTGCCGTTGCCTTCCTGGCGGTTGCTTTGATCGTCCCCGTCTGGCTTCGGCCGCTGAACATGATTTGGTTCAAATTCGGCCTCCTTCTCCATCGCATCGTCAGCCCGATAATCTTGGGCCTTATCTTCTTCGTTACGATTACACCGATTGGGATAATCATGAAGATGCTTGGGAAGGTCCCCCTGCCCTTACAATTTGACGACAAGGCCTCGTCCTACTGGATCGAAAGGGACCCGCCAGGCCCCTTGCCTGAAACAATGAAAGACCAGTTTTAGGAAACGCGCATGAGCACAATTCTCGAACTATGGGCTTTCCTGCGCACCCGGAAGAAGTACTGGCTGATGCCGGTCATGATTATGATGGTGGTCTTCGGCGGGCTGTTGGTGCTGGCCCAAGGCTCGGCCATCGCGCCATTTATTTACACGATATTCTAAAGGTCCGTCTCGATGCGTATTCTCGGAATTTCTGCGTTCTACCACGACAGCGCCGCCGCGCTGATCGAAGATGGCCGGGTTGCCGCCGCCGCTCAGGAAGAACGGTTCACCCGAAAGAAACACGATTCCGACTTCCCTGCGGGTGCGGTGGAATATTGCTTGCAAGAAGCCGGCATCTCCTTAAGCGACGTCGATTTTGTCGCTTTTTATGACAAACCTTTTTTGAAGTTCGAGCGCCTTCTGGAAACGTATTTGTCATTCGCACCCAGAGGATTTACGTCGTTCCGCGCCGCCATGCCTGTGTGGCTTAGGGAGAAACTTTTCCAAAAGGACCTACTGCGCAAAAAGTTCCAACACTACGATCCCGACTTCGACTGGAAGAACAAGCTGCTGTTTGCCGAGCACCATCAAAGCCACGCTGCCAGCGCCTTCTTCCCCTCGCCCTTTGAAGACGCGCTGGTGCTGACCATGGACGGCGTCGGCGAGTGGGCGACCACATCCGTCGCCCACGGGTCAGGCAAGAAATTGGAAATGTTCAGGGAACTACACTTCCCCCATTCCTTAGGGCTACTGTATTCAGCTTTTACCTATTACACCGGATTTCGGGTGAATTCGGGTGAGTACAAGGTTATGGGCCTCGCGCCGTATGGGGAGCCCAAGTACAAGGACCTGATCCTGGACAATGTGATCGACGTGAAGGAGGACGGCACCTTCCGCTTGGATCAGTCCTATTTCGATTACTGCACCGGGCTGCGGATGACCAACGACAAGTTCGCCAAGTTGTTCGGCGCGCCAGCCCGCAATCCGGAGAGCCTGCTGACCGATCGGGATATGGACTTGGCCGCCTCCATCCAGGCCGTCACGGAAGAGATCGTTCTGAAGCTGACCCGATCCCTGGCAAAGGAAACCGGCGCCAAGAACCTGTGCCTGGCCGGCGGCGTTGCGCTGAACTGCGTGGCCAACGGTAAGGTGCTGCGCGATGGCGCGTTTGAAAATATCTGGGTTCAGCCCGCAGCCGGTGACGCCGGCGGCGCCCTCGGCGCGGCGCTCTGCGCCTATCACTTGTATCAAGACCAGCCCCGTCATCTGAACGGGGCGGCGGACGCTATGTTCGGCTCCTACCTGGGGCCGGACTATAGCGATGATGAAATAGAGAGCCGGATCACTGCGGCGGGCGGCAAGCTAACCCGCCACTCGGAAACCGAGGTCATCGATCTGACCGCTCAAGCACTTGCCGACGGCAAGGCCATCGGCTGGTTCCAGGGCCGGATGGAATTCGGACCCCGCGCGCTCGGCAACCGGTCGATCCTGGGAGATGCGCGCTCGCCGGAAATGCAAAAGACCCTCAACCTGAAAATCAAATTCCGGGAATCCTTCCGGCCGTTCGCGCCGTCAGTGCGCCGGGAAGATGTGGCCGATTGGTTTGATATGGATACAGACAGTCCCTACATGCTGATGGTGGCCGATGTGGCTAAGTCCCACCAAAAGGAAATGACCGAAGCCGAGAAATCACTGTTCGGGATCGATAAGCTCAATATTTCCCGCTCTGACATTCCGGCCGTGACTCACGTCGATTACTCTGCCCGCATACAGACCGTGGACGCGGAACGAAATCCAAAGTACCACGCGCTGCTGACGAGATTTAAAGACCTAACCGGCTGCCCGGTTGTCGCCAATACAAGTTTTAATGTCCGCGGCGAACCCATCGTCTGCACACCGGAAGATGCTTTTCGTTGCCTCATGGGCACGGAGCTTGATTTGCTGGTGATCGGCAATTGCGTGCTTCAGAAAGAAGACCAGGATCCCACACTTAAATTGGACTACAAAGACGCGTTCGAGCTGGACTAGCGGTTTCTAACTGCCCTTCTCCTTGCGGTTCAGCTTGCCGCCGTCGAATTTTAACCGCTTGATGATGTCCTGCATTTCGTCCCGCAGTTTTCCGGGACCTCCCCATTTGGACGGACGGCACACACTGACATCCATAACTTGGCTACCCGCAAAATCCCCGACACCGAAAAATCCGCTAGCGTGGAAACAGCTTCCCTTGAAATTTCCCTTAGCGGCGTAGAGATAATAGAAATCCACGGTTTCGCCCCGCTTGACCTCTTTAATCTCCACACTAAGGCCGAAGGCTTTGGCCTTTGGGGAATCATTCAATCTGTCCCTTATATCCGTCCGCGGATCGTTGGCATAGGTGAAGTGAGCGCCAGGGTGGGTTCGCGAATACATGATGACCCCGCCATCCAAGTGCACGGCTTCCCGGTACTGGTAAGGACCGTTCTTCGCCATTCGCTTTAGAATAAAGCCGTCATCGCCGAGGATGCTGATTTCGGAGCGGGATTTGTCGATCTCGGCAAACTCGCTTTCCGCAAGGGCCGGTAAGCAATTCGCTGTCCCAAGCACAATCGCGGTCAACAAAACCCGAAATCTGGACAAAGAAACCATCGGCGTCATGGTTTTACTCATATCAGGATTCGCAGATTCTGCTAATCTTCTTCAATCTCTATTGTTCGCCCCCCGAACAATAGTGTTCGACACCCCTTATCTGGTAAAATATTGTCGAACAAACAGGTTTGCCATCAAGGGAGGGGCAGGTGAAAGACACATTAAAACCGGGTCTCACGCACACCAATAGGATCAAGGTCGACCGGGACCGCACCATCGGCTTCATGGGCGACGAAGGCCGGGTGTATTCCACCCCCAACATGGTCGAGGATATCGAATACACCTGTCACGCGTTTCTGATGGACCATCTCGACGAGGGCGAGAACACCGTGGGCACTAATGTTTCCGTGGATCATATGGGCGCGACCGTAGAGGGCGATAGCGTAGAGATTACCATCACCGTTGTTGGAGTGGACGGCCGCGCTGTTTCTATGGAGGCGACGGTAAAGGATTCCCTTGAAGAAGTCGGGCGCGGCAAACACAATCGCTTTGTTGTCGATGTCGCCAAAACCTTTGAACGCCTTCAGGCAAAACGCGAAAAGGTGCTGGGCGGCTAACCGTCTTCCGAGGAGAGGCAGAGATGGATCAGTCCACCAAAAAGACCGTCAAATCCTTCTGCTATCAGTGCGTGGCGGGGCCGGACCTGATGGAGATCGAGGTGGAGAATGGCGTCGCCACTCGGCTGGAATCCCAATACGGCATTCAGGATGCCCATCCCGGCGGCGGACGGGTCTGCGTGAAAGCCTACGGCCTGATCCAGAAGACCTATAACCCCCACCGCATCAAGCAGCCCATGCGGCGCACCAATCCGAAAAAGGGCAAGAACGAGGACCCTGGATTCGAGCCCATCTCCTGGGACGAAGCCCTGGAACTCGTCGCCGGCAAGCTGAAGGAGGTGTTCGACACCGGCCTCACCGATTCGTCCGGCTATCCGAGAATTGCCGCAAGCTTCGGCGGCGGCGGCACCCCAACCCAATATATGGGCACCTTCCCTGCGCTCCTGTCAGCAATCGGCAAGGTGGATCTAGGCTTCGGCGCGGGTCAGGGGGTGAAGTGCTATCATTCTGAACATCTGTACGGCGAACTGTGGCACCGGGCCTTTATCGTCGCGCCGGACACGCCCCGGGTGAAATATATTCTGTCCTGCGGCCACAACGGCGACGCGGCCACAGGGGTCGCTGGCATCTGGCGGCATGCGGACGCCAGGGCGAGAGGATTAAAGCGGGTCCAGGTTGAGCCCCATCTGTCGGTCACCGGCGCGGTGGCGGCGGAGTGGGTGCCGATCAAGCCGAAGACAGACGCCGCGTTCCTGTATGGCGTCATTCATCGCATCCTGATTGAGCGCAATTGGCGGGAGGTCTGTGACGTTCCCTATCTGACCCGGGATACCAACTCCCCCTACCTGATCGCCCCCAACGGGTTTTACCTGCGTGACCCGGCGACGCAAAAACCGATGATCCTGGACCTCGCCGACAATACGGCGAAGCCTTACGATGCCGAGATCAGTGAACCGGCCATGGAGGGAACGCATACGCTCTCCGGTCTGGAAATCGGCGCCGACGGCCAGGAGTGGACCCACGATAATGTCGAGGTGCGCCCCTCCTTCCAGGTCCTGATGGATCATATGAAAGAATACACGCCCGACTGGGCGGCGGCCGAATGCGACGTACCGGCAGAGCGAATCCGGGAAATCGGCGACGAGTTCCTTTCACAAGCCAACATTGGCGCGACCATCGAGATCGATGGAGAGACCTTGCCTTACCGGCCTGTCGCCGTGTTACTCGGCAAAACGGTCAACAACGGTTGGGGCGGGTACAACTGCTGTTGGGCGCGGACGATGCTCTTGTGCCTGGTCGGCGCGCTGGAAGTGCCGGGCGGCATGATCGGCACCAACGTGAAGCTCAACCGGCCGGCCAACGACCGGTTTACCTCCGCCGTAAAAGGCTTGGACGGGTTTATGGAATTCCCCTTCAATCCGACCAGCAAAGAGGAATGGAGCCGGAACCCACAGATCCGAAACGCCTATCAGACCTTGGTGCCGCTGGTTGCGAATTCCGCCTGGTCGCCGGCGCTGGGCCCGGCGCATTTGCCATGGCTGTTCCAGAAAAACCCGCCGAAGAACTGGCCAACGCCGACCAAGCCGGACATTTGGTTCTGCTATCGCACCAATCCGGCGATCTCTTCGTGGAATGCGCCGGAGGTGGCGGAGCGGGTGGCCGAGTTCCCGTTCATTGTGTCCTTCGCCTACACGCCGGACGAGACCAACCACTTCGCCGACATCCTGCTGCCTGAGAACACCGACCTGGAAAGCCTGCAGCTTATTCAATTGGGCGGCACCAAATTCGTCGAACAGCTTTGGACCCAACAGGGCTGGACCATCCGCCAGCCGGCTGTCGAGAGCCCGGTCGATAGCATGGACATGACCGATATCGCCACCGAGCTGGCGAAGCGGTCGGGCATTCTTGATAAGTACAACAACGCCATCAACAGGGGCGCCCACGGCGCGCGGCTGGTCACCGACGATTTCGACTACGGGCTGGAGCTGGAACAAGCCTACGGCGTCGAAGAGATTTGGGACAAGACCGCCAAGGCTGCTAGTCATGAGCTCTCCGGTGGCGAGGAAATAAACGGCATCGACTGGTTCAAGGAAAAGGGCTACATGCTGCGCCCCTTCCCGCAGCTGGAATGGTTCCTCTACCCCCACATCAAGAAAAATGGGATGCGGTTCGAATTGCCCTATCAGGAACGCATCCTGCGACATGGCACCCAGCTTGCCCACCGGCTGCACGAAATCGGCGTGGAGTGGTGGGATACACAGCTGGAAGAATACGAACCCCTGCCCAAGTACCATCGCTTCCCGGATATCTGGACGGAGCATGTGCAGGAATCCGGCTATGACCCGGAGGACTATCCGTTCTGGGCGCTCACCAGCCGCTCCATGCAGTATTCCTGGGGACTGAACGTCGGCATCCCGCTGATCAACGAAGTGGCGCAGAACGTCACCGGCCACAAGGGCGTCATCATGAACCGCACTCGCGGCCGGGAGCTGGGCCTGGAAGAAGGCGATCCGGTGACCATCGAATCCGTCTCCGGCATCACCAAGGGATACGCCGTGCTGCGGGAAGGCATCCGCCCGGACACCGTGGTCATGATCGGCCAGTTCGATCACTGGAAGACGCCCTTCGCCAAGGATCTCCACTTGCCGAGCCTGAACTCTCTCACATCTTTGTCGCTTAAATTGACGGACTCCACGGGCAGCGGCTCTGACGTGGCGCGGGTCAAAATCACACGGGGCGACGGGCCGAAACGGCCGCAGGCGGTCTGAACCATGAACGAGATGTCACCACATACACCCCGCTGGGGCATGACCGTCGATGTGAACCGTTGCGTTGGGTGCCAGACGTGCACGGTCGCCTGCAAACACGCCAACGACACAGTGCCGGGTGTCCAGTGGCGGCGCGTTCTGGATGTAGAGACCGGCGTTTTCCCGAATGTAGAACGTTTGTTTATGGTGGTCGGCTGTCAACATTGTGCGGAACCTCCTTGTGTACCGGTCTGCCCGTCCGGCGCGACCAAGCAGCGGGGCGATGGTCTGGTGACCATGGACTACGACCTCTGTATCGGCTGTGCATCCTGTGCGGTGGCGTGCCCGTACCAGGCGCGCACCATCGTCCACGACAAGAAGTTCTATTTCGGCGAAGAGACGTTGCAGGAGAAAACCGTCGCCCATGACGACCGGCTGGGCGTTGCCCAGAAATGCACCTTCTGCATTACCCGCGTGGATGACGGGTTGGAGAACGGTCTCAAGCCCGGCGTTGATCAGTCCGCCACCCCGGCCTGTGCGGCGGCCTGCATTGCATCGGCCATCACCTTCGGGGATTTCAATGACCCGGAGAGCATCGTCTCTCAACAGGTGGCGAGCCGTCCGTCATTCCAAATGCATGCTGAACTCGGCACTGATCCGCAGATTAAATACCTCTACGAAACGCCGGCCGTCCCGGGCCGCGATCCGGGGGATTCAGATGTGGATGGCGAACGGCTGAGCGATCCGGAAAATCCGCTAACCGGGAACGCGCAGACTTTCTGGGATATGCGCGCCGCTATGAACTTCATCATGGGCGGCATCGGCTCGGGGCTCATTTTACTGACGTACCTGATGCATGTAATGGCCGGTTTGGCTGAATCGGCGATGCTGAATATTTTTGCCGGCGCCGGCGCGATCATCGCCGTCGGGCTGTTCTTCGTCTGGCTCAAGATCGGCCGGAAGCTCCGCGCCCTCTATGTGATCCTGCGGCCGCAAACATCGTGGATGTCGCGGGAGGTGTACGCCGTCGTCGCGCTCTATCTGTTGGGCTTCATTGATTATCTGCAGCCACATCCCGTTTTTCACGCGCTGGTCGCGGTGTTTGCCTTGCTGTTCCTGTATTGCCAGGCGCGCATCCTGCACGCCGCCAAGGGCATCCCGTCCTGGCGGGTGCCGCTGATGCCCTGGATGCTGATGACCTCGGGCCTGCTGGAAGGCGCGGGGCTGTTGGCGGTGATCTTGGCCATTGATCCGCAGCCGCTGGCCTCTGCTGACCCCCTGCCGCTGGCCGGGTTGGCGCTGATTGTGGTCAACGTGCTCTTATGGCGGGCCTACGTGACCAAGGCGGCCGAGAACGGCATCGGCCCCCTGTCGCAGGTTATCCTGTATAAAGCGACGCCCATGGTCCTGCTGGTCGGGAACCTGTTGCCGGCGATCTTGTTCCTCACCGTCATGACCATTTCGCCGACGAGTCCGGCCTGGCTTCTCGGCATCGGCGGCGGCTTCGCCGTGATCGGCGGGGCATTCTGGAAAGCGACCGTGATCACCCGTGCCTGCCATCAGCAGGGCTTTGCGCTGGCCCGCTATCCGCAGCGGGGCTCCGGCACCTTCGCGGCACCACGGTTGGGTGGCAAGTAACTACTTCTCCCCGAAAACGTCAGAGACCGATTTCATCACCTTTCGGGTGTCGCCCCGGCGGAAGGTGAGCCCGGACTTGTCGAAAAATTCCAGCACCTCGATGGCGAGGTTGCGACCGGTGTCTGTTTGATCCCGGAACTCGGCCGCGCCAAAACCTTCCCCGTTCGCGCCCTGGCCCAGTTTCTCCACCACCGCGGCCAGTTCAAGGACGGCCTCGGGCAGGAAGAACCTGTTCTTGGCCACCTGCTTGACCATGCCCAGCTTGGCGATCCGGACCAGATATTTCTCCAGGTCCTTGTGGTCCACATTGAGTTGATCCGCCAGTTCCCGGACCACCGGGGGCCGTGTGAACTCCTCTTCCAGGATCGGCTTTACCTTGTTCCAAAGTTGTGTGTCCTTCTTGGACATCGTGGGCTCGAACCCCGGCAGACAATAGCCCGCGCCAAGGTTAATGATCTGCTTTTCCTCGACCAGATGATCGAGCACGCTCTGGAACACCGGCACCGGAATACGGGTGGAGCATGCCGAGCGTAGCCCATGGGTGTTAAGACCGGCCTTGTCCGGATTCTTTTCATGCCAGGCCTTCAGGTTTGCCAACGTCTCTTCATTCAGCGCCCGCCAATGATCCGGCGAAAAAGCGATCGGCGCGGCCTCGGTCCCACCGACAAACATCTCCGCCATCTCAAACACGACTTCTTTATCCGCCGCCGTCAGGTTCCAGGCGGTGGTAAAGGCCTTCAGATCAATGCCCGCCGGATTATGCGCCAGCAGCGCCGCCAGCGCCTCGTCCGCGTCCCGCTGATCCATGTCGGCAAGGAAGGCCAACCGTTCCGGTTTGGCGCGATTGCGGGCCGGTGAAAACGGATCGATCACCCGGCCGCCGGCGAGGGTCCGCTGGGCCGATTGGTCCCGCAGGATGAACCCGTCTCCCTTCAACGCGCCGATTTGCCGGTCGAGGACGATCTGTACCAAGCCGTCTTCGCCGGGGGCGAGAGACTTTTCGCCCAGGATGGCCACCCGCCCCAAAACTTCCGCCGCGCCCAGATGCACGTGCACCGGAGTCCAGTGACGCAGCGGTTTAGCCTCCCCCGGCAATACCCGGATGCGCGCATCAAACCGGGGCACGGGTTTGTGTATCTCCGGACTTAGAAGCCAGCCGCCGCGATGCACCTCCGAGCGGCGAAGATCGGGCCCGGTGAGGTTGACGGCGCAACGCTGGCCGACGACGCCGGTCTCGGATTCCTGGTTCTGCGCATGGATGCCCCGCACCCGCGCTTCCCAGCCTTCCGGCGAAATCACCAAATGGTCTCCCACCGTGACCTTGCCGGAGAACACAGCGCCAGTGACGACGAGGCCTGCGCCCTGCACGGTAAAACAACGGTCGATGGCGAGGCGAAAATGTCCTTCCCCCTGCTTTTCGCCGACGATATCCGTCAGCGCCTCCAGATGTTCTTTGATTGCGTCCACACCATTGCCGGTGATAGCGGAGACCGGCATAATGTCCGCGCCCTGCAGACACGTGCCGTCAAGGAGGAGTTCGATCTCCGCCTTGGCGTCGTCGATACGAGCGGCGTCCACCCGGTCGATTTTAGTGAGGGCGACAATCCCGTCGGTCACTCCCAGCAAATCAAGGATGGCTAGATGCTCCTCGGTCTGGGGCATGGGCCCGTCATCGGCGGCGACAATCAGCATGGCGTAATCGATACCGGTGACGCCCGCCAGCATATTGCGGATAAACTTCTCGTGGCCCGGCACATCGACAAAGCCCAGGACATGCCCGCTTTCCAGCGGATGATAGGCAAAGCCCAGATCGATGGACATGCCCCGCTTTTTCTCTTCCGGCAGCCGGTCCGTATCAATGCCGGTCAGCGCCCGGACCAGCGCCGTCTTGCCGTGATCGATATGTCCGGCAGTGGCGATAATCATGACTTGAGGCCCAGTTCGCCGAGCTGGCCAAGGAAGGTGTCCTCATCTTCCAGACAGCGCAGGTCCAGCAGAAAGGCGTCATCCTGGGTGCGGCCGATGACCGGTATGGGCAAGGTGCGGAAAGCGGCGGCGAGTTTCTTAAGCGCACTGCCGCGGCTGCCCTTCAGGGGCTCGATTGAGAGCGCCACGCTGAGCAGACGTTCCACCGGCAATGAACCACTGCCGATCTGGCTTTGCACTTCAACCGTGCGGACCACGTAGTTGTCGCCGAGCGCGTCAGCCACCGGCGCCTTCACCCGGTCAGCCACCGCGCGGATATCGGCCTCGGACCGGGCCAATAGCCGGATGGTCGGCACGCGGGCGGCCAGCCGATCAGGGTCGCGGTAGAGCTGCAGCACCGCCGTCAACGCGGCGATGGTCACCTTGTCGAGGCGCAATGCCCGCTTCATCGGGTTCTTCTTGATCTTTTGGACCAGCTCCTTCGTGCCGACAATCAAACCGGCCTGCGGCCCGCCCAATAACTTGTCGCCGGAAAACGTCACCACATCCACGCCATTGGCCAGGGTTTCCTGGGCCGTCGGTTCGTGGGGCAGCCCATAGCGGCTGAGGTCGACCAGCGTACCACTGCCCAAATCCTCAATCAGGGGCAGATCGTGTTCGCGTGCCAGGGCCGACAGCTCCTTACCCGTGACTTCCTTGGTGAAGCCTTGAACCGTGTAGTTGCTGGTATGCACCTTCATCAGCGCCGCTGTTTTGGGACTGATCGCTTCGGCATAGTCCTTCAGGTGGGTGCGATTGGTTGTGCCTATCTCCACCAGTTTGGCCCCCGCCCGCTTCATGATGTCGGGAATACGGAACGCCCCGCCGATCTCGATCAGTTCGCCGCGGGACACCGGCACTTCTTTGCGGTTGGCCAGTGTGTTGAGAACCAGCAACACGGCGGCGGCATTGTTGTTGACTACCGTCGCGGCCTCGGCGCCGGTGATCTCCGCTAGCAGGTCATCAATATGGGTGTCACGGTCACCCCGCTTGCCGCTCGCCAAATCGTATTCCAGATTGGACGCGCCGCCGGCCACCACGCACATGGCGTCGATGGCTTCCTGCGGCAGGGGCGCACGGCCCAGATTAGTATGAAGCACGGTCCCGGTGAGATTAATGACGGGGCGCAACGACGGCGCGCTCATCCGGATCAGACGATCATGAAGCCGGCCGATAACGGCGGCCTCTTCGGTCAGCGGCAACGCCGCCTCGCCCTTGTCTGCCAAGGCGCGGCGGGTCTCGTCAATCACCTGACGCAAGGCCACGGCGCACATCTGATGACCGTACTCGTCGATTAAAGGCGCGGCGGCATCCAGACGCAGCAGCTTGTCGACGGAGGGAATGGAGGAATGGAGAGATTGAGTTTCTTTGGCCATGGCTGTCAGCTCATCACGGAGTTGATCAAAAAGGGTGCGCTTCAACCCACACCCGCGCCCGAACGCTAGACGCCTGCCGGAGTCCCGTCAAGGCGGCTTACCGGTACCTAAGATCACAAGGTGGTGGGTTTCGTCTGTTTATTTTCTGCGTCGCCCCCGAGTTGGCGCAGCCAATTCTCGGGGGTCCAATGGATAGTTGATTTGGGTACCCGAGACTTGGTCCCAATTTTCATTGGTCCCAACTCGGGCATGACGCATAGGAGTTAAAGGAAGGGAAAACTACCCCTCGTTCTTAATCGGATTCCGCAGCACACCGATGCCGGAGACCTCGACCTCGATCGTGTCGCCGTCCTTCATCCAGACGGGCGGCTCGCGCCGGGAACCGACGCCGCCGGGGGTGCCGGTGCTGATCGCATCGCCCGGCCGCAGCGTATGCACGGTCGAGATATACTCGATCAGTTTTTCGATCTTATGATCCATTTTACCGATGCTGGTATCCTGCATCACTTGTCCATTCAGCCGGGTCACAAGCGTGTGGCCGTAGGGATCGCCCCATTCGTCGGGGGTGACCATCCAGGGGCCGAACGGGCCGGTGCCTTCGAAGTTTTTACCGGGGCAGAACTGAATAGTGTGGCGCTGCCAATCACGGACCGTACCGTCATTGAAGATGGAATACCCGGCGATATGATCGAAGGCATCGGCTTGCGAGATATGGCGTCCGCCTTTGCCGATGATCACCGCCATCTCGCCTTCGAAATCCAGCATGTCGGAAATATTCGGTTTAATGAGCGGGTCACCATCGGCAATCAGGCCATGATTGGTGCGGATGAACAGCATCGGCTCGGCCTGGGTGCCCCGGCCGGTTTCCTCCGCGTGGTCCAGATAGTTCACCCCTGCACACCAGATCACCGGCGTGTCGGGGATCAGCGGCAGAAGCTGCACATTGTCGAGGGAATCGTCGGCGTCCTTGCCGTCCGTGGCCGCGCGGGCTTTCTCGATACCGCCGTCGGTGTTCAACAGGCCCATCATGGTCGCGGGCAGATCGGGCGCAGCAGAGGACAAGGCCACAAAGCTTTTGTCGTCCACCATCACGCCAACACCATCCACACCATCTTTCCGATAGCTCATCAGTCTCATCGGATATCTCCTTAAAACATGTTTCGAAATTTGGCGGGGTTTTGCCAGATTAGGCCCGGCGCTTCAAACGGTTAGTCGGGCGGTTAGTCGGGCGTGGCGGCCGCCTGCTGTTTTTGCGCCTTCCGCCCCGCGTCGTTTTCACTTTTAGCCAAATAGCTGCCGGCGAACACGATCATGGTGCCGCCCACCCAAATCCAAATCGACGGTATCTCGGCAAAGAACACAAATCCCCAAAGCGAGGCGAACACCAGCCGGAAAAAGCTAAACGGCTCCACCGCGCCGACATCGCCCAACTTGTAGGCTCGAATGATGCAAAGCTGCACCAGCGCGCCCAGAAGGCCGATCAAGCCAATCAACGCCATTTGTTCCCAAGTCGGCCACACCCAGACAAAAAGCGACGGGATGAAGGACAAAACCGCGATAGTGCACGCCGTATAGAGCACAATCGTCGGCGTCCGCTCCGTGCCCGCCAGGCTTTTGGCGATCACCTTGCCGGTCGCCGAAAAGACCCGCGACGCCAACACCAGGACAACCCCGAGACTGATAATCTCAACACCCGGACGGACGACAACCAACACACCAGCAAAGCCGAACAAGAGAGCAAACGTCCGCTTACTATCCGGCTTTTCGCCCAGGAATAAAATCGCGCCCAGAACGGCGAACAGGGCGGTCGACAGGTTCAACGCGGTGACTTTTGCCAGCGGCAGGATGCTCAGCGCCCAAAACCATGTCATGCCGCCCACGGTCTGGAACGCGCCCCGGGCTATGTGGGTATAGGGCCGTTCGGTCTTCAGCTCGTCCATGCCGATCTTCATAAATACCGGCAACAGTAGCGCGATGGCGATCAACTGGCGGAAAAAGAATATCTCGAACGGATGCATATCCGTCTCTGCAGTATGGCGCACCACCGCATGCATGGACGCGGCGATGCCCGCCGCCAGGGTCATCATGAACATGCCCCGGACGTTGGACGGAATCGCGTCGATCATGGCGCCGGCCTTTTCCAGCGCCGTCATCGCCGACCCCCGGCCCTATACAGACCACTACTCGTTGGTTTGATCCTTGGCCCGCACCAAGGGCATGAACGGCCAGGCAGACGGCATTTCGCCCACCTGTACCTCAATCAGGACCGGACCATCTGCTTTGAAGGCTTCGCGCAGCGCACCTCGCAATCCTTCAGGGGAGTCAGTGCGCAACCCCATGACCCCAAAGGCCTCGGCCAATTTGACGAAATCCGGATTTTTGAGTTCTGATGCGATGTAACGGCCGTCGAAGGTCTCTTTCTGGTTCCGCTTCACGTTGCCGAACGCGCCGTCATTGAAAACGACGGTCACGGTGTTGATGTTGTGCTGCGCTGCGGTGGCCAGCTCTTGCACATTGAACATAAAGCCGCCATCGCCGGTGACTGCGACCACCTGCTTGTCCGGGTTGGCGACCTTTGCGCCCAATGCCGTCGGGAAGACATACCCGAGTGTGCCCTGATAGCCGGACTGAATCATGGTGCGCGGCGCATAGACCGGAAAGCCGAACCAGGCGTAGAACCCAATTTGGGTCACGTCAAAGCAGGCGATGCCGTCCTCCGCTAGTTCCTCGCGGACGACCATGGCGTAGGAATGCTGGGGATCCAGCGTCGCAAAATCGGACATGATTTTGGACTTGTGCGCGGCCAGTTCTTCTTCCCGGTTATCCCGGCTTTGGTTGTGCCGCTGCAACCGATTGACGATCTGGGTCAACGTCTTCTCCGCCGTGGAGACGATGTGGATATCCGGCGTGGCCACATTCAAAGACTGCTTGGGATCGATATCAATGCGGATCAGTTTTTGTCCATCGATCTTGGGCCAGCTGCCGGGCGACTGATAGCGAGTGCCCACCGCTAGCACGACATCGATCGTGTCCCAAATGTCTTTGGCGCACATAAGGTTCTGGGCCAGATAATGGCGTGAATCGATCGCTCCATGCCCGTGGGGCGAGGTATAGACCGGCGCCTGCAAGTCTTCGGCGAGCGCCAGCAATGCCTCTTCCGCGCCATAGATGCCGCCACCGATAAAGATGCCGGGGTTTTCCGCATTACCCAAAAGCGCCGCGGCCTGTTCGACCAGATCCTCGTCGGGTTCCGGATCGTATTCCTGGAAATCTTCTACCGGGTTCAGCAGTTCCACCTCGCCGGGCCGAGCCATGATGTCTGGCGCCATTTCCAGCAATACCGGCTGTTTGCGGCCGCTGTTCAACTGTACAAAGGCTTCCCGCACCTTGGCCGGCGCATCCGCCGCACTTTCCGCCCGCCCCCGCCATTTGGTAACCGAAGCCAGCGCGCCCGGCTGATCCGCCAGTTCGTGAAGCTGGCCGATGCCCTGGCCGATATATTTGGACGGAATTTGTCCCGCCAGACATAGGACCGGCGCGCCGCAGGCATGAGCCGTGCAAAGCCCGGAGGCGGCATTCAGCACACCAGGCCCCGGCACCACCAGGTTCACGCCCACCCGGCCCGTGGACTGGGCATAGCCGAACGCCATATAGGCGGTGCCTTGTTCATGACGGGTATGAATGACGCGGATGGAGTCTTGTTCCCGGTACAGCACGTCGAACAGGGGGTCCAACTGCGCGCCCGGCAGCGCAAAGATGGTGTCCACGCCATAGCTCTTGATCGACTGCACCAGCGCCTCGGCGCCGCTCATCGTCGTCATGAACGCTCTCCCATGCCAAAAAAAGAAGGCCTTTCCGGGAAACGGAAAGACCTTGCTACTTTAACCGTTGAATGGCGCGCCGCAAGACTTCACCGTTATAGGGCTACAAACTCCGCTGCGCGCCCATCCGGGCCAGAAATTCCGCCTTGGAACGCGACTGCAACAGCATCACGGCGCAGCCCAAGGTCTTGTCCTTGCGTTCGGGGCCAGCGGCCGGACAATTGCCCTCGTCCAGGCTGTGGTGCACCCGCTGATCCGCTTTGCCGCTGCCGGTAATGGCGTGGGGCAAGTCTGATTCCCGCCGGCCGTCGGGATCTTCCTTTGACCGGATACGAATATCGGGATCGACGCCTTGACCCTGAATAGTTCGGCCGGACGGCAAATAGTAAAGCGCAGTGGTCAGGCGAAGCGCGCCGTCCCAATTGAGCGGCGAAATGGTCTGCACCGAGCCCTTCCCGAAAGACCGGGAACCCATGACAATGGCCCGTTGATGATCCTGCAGCGCGCCAGCAACAATTTCAGAGGCAGAGGCAGAGCCCCGGTTGATCAGCACGACCAAAGGCAAACCGTTGGCCAGATCACCCCGGTCGGCCTCATAGCCGTTTGATTGGCCACCGCGGTCACGGACGGAAACGATCTCACCCCGTTGCAGGAAAGCATCCGACACGGCGACGGACTGACGCAACAGGCCGCCCGGATTATTCCGCAGATCAAGCACGATACCGTCTACCCTGCCTGCCAGTTTTTGCCGGATGGCGTTCACGGCGTCTTCCAGCGCCTCGGAGGACGAGCTGATGAAATGGGTTACCCGTACAATGCCGATATTGCCTTCGGTCGCCCACTTGACCGGCTGGATATGAATAATGTCGCGGGTGATGGTCACCAGAAACGGCCGCGGCTGCCCGTCCCGTTCAATTGTCAGTCGGACGTCCGTGCGCGGCCGGCCACGCAGCCGCCGCACCGCATCCAGGAAGGCCATGCCCAGGATCGGGTCGCCGTCCACATGGGTGATCAGATCACCAGCCTTCAGACCCGCCCGGTAGGCCGGCGTGTCTGAAATCGGCGAGATCACGCGGATCACCTTGCGATCCTTGTCCATATTGACCTCAATCCCCAGGCCGCCGAACTCCCCATGGGTGATGACTTTAGAATCCTGATACTCCTGCGGATTGAGGTAGCTGGAATGAGGATCCAGGGTTTCCATGATGGCGTCGAGCGCCGCCTCGGTCGCCTGAACCGGCGGAATGGTCCCAGGCCTGGCTTCAATCTTTTTCATGCCGTCGATAGCCGCCGCGATCAGCGGCCCGTCCTGGGTTTCATGAACGTAGTCCGCGCGAATACGATGATAGGCATCGGTAAAATGTTTGAATTGCTGGGCGCGGGTGCCGTTGTTCGACGTTATCTCGTTATAGGCTTGGCGGAATTGCTGGAATTCCGGGGTGTTCTCGTAGGATTTCGAAAAGGAAACATCGAAACCGCTGAACACGCGCGCCATCGGGGTCCCACCGGAACATCCAGTCAGGGAATGAGACATCACGGCAAAACTGGCCAAGAGGACCAGCACTACTGAGACAGGCCGTGGTAGCCATTTGTGAAACACGGCGGGGCTTCTCCCTAGCTCTTCAATCGCCTTTTTGACGAAATTTCGGCTGCTGCCGTCTACCCGTCAGCGTTGATTTGGGCGATCAATTCGTTAAGCACACGGTCCGCATTGTCGTTTTCGACTTGGCACGTTCCCGCGGCATGATGTCCCCCGCCACCGTACTTGAGCATCAGCTCACCGATATTGGTATTGGACGTACGGTTAAAAATTGATTTACCGGTGGCAAACACCGTATTGAGCTGATCCAGTCCCCAAATCCGATGAATGGAGATATTGGTATCCGGATACAGGGCATAGATCATGAAACGATTGCCGGGGAAGATGGTATCTTCCTTGGTCAGATCCAGAACAACCAGGTTCTTGTGGATCGTCGAGCAGCGGCGAATTTGTTCCACGAAACTGGAATGATAGAGGTTGTAGAGATCAATCCGCTCCTTCACGTCGGGCAGGGCCAGGATTTCATCAATCGTGTGATTGCGGCAGTATTCGATCAACTGCATCATCAGATCGTAGTTGGAAATCCTGAATTCCTTGAACCGTCCCAGACCCGTCCGTGAATCCATAATGAAGTTGAGCATGGACCAGCCGCTCGGATGCAGCACTTCGTCTTTTTCAAACTGCGCAGAGTCACCCCGGTCTACCGCATCCATCAGGTCAACGGAAATGGCCGGGAACGCATCTTGCCCGCCATAGTAGTCGTAGATCACACGCGCCGCGGACGGTGCGGTGGGGATGTTCACATAATTGTTGGGCACCTCATCCAAACGCACCAACTCGCTGGAGTGGTGGTCAAAGGATCGTTGCACACGTGGGTCAAAGGGCAGGTTGGCGGTTATGTCTTCGTCACTTAACAACACCAATCCATCCTGCACGTCTTTCGGGTGGACGAATTTAATGTCGTCGATCACGTCCAGTTCCCGCAGCAAAACGGCGCAAACCAAGCCGTCGAAATCGCTTCGCGTCACCAGGCGGAATTTACCGCTGTCACCCTCTTTTAGAGCCAGATTTTTGTCGGCCATCGTTATTTTCCTGCAGCAAAATCTCGAAACACCCGTAATATGGGGTCAGCTCTTCAAATATTAAAGTATTTTGTATCCGAAAGCTGGTTTAGTTCCAGTAACTTGCTGCAAAAAATACAATCAGTCTGTGACGGTGATCATATTACCCAGGGTTTCAATCATCTGATCGATATGCGCTTTTTCGACAATTGTGGCCGGCGCGACCGCTATGATGTCGCCTGTACAACGCAACAGCGCGTTTTCGCCGAAACAGGCCTTAAAGACATCAAAACCACGGGCGCCTGGTGCGCCGTCACGGGGCTCCAGCTCCACCGCCGCGGCTAGACCCATGTTGCGGATATCGATCACATTTTTTGTCCCTTTAATAGAGTGCACGGCCTCTTCCAGATAAGCGCTCATTTTATTTGCGCGGTTAAACAGGTCTTCCTCGGCATAAATTTTAAGGGTCGCCAGGGCTGCGGCGCAGGCCACCGGGTGCCCTGAATAAGTGTAGCCGTGAAACAATTCGATCATATCGTCCGGCCCCTGCATGAAGGCGCTGTAGATCTCCGGCGTGATGACCACGGCGCCCATGGGAACTGTGCCGTTGGTGATCCCCTTTGCGAGCGCGATGATGTCGGGTTTGATGTTCAGTTTTTCGGCGGCCGTCGCCGCACCAACTCGGCCGAACGCCGTGATCACCTCGTCAAAAATCAACAGAATGCCGTGCTTGGTGCAAATCTCGCGGAGCCGTTCCAGATAGCCCACGGGCGGGATCAGCACACCCCCTGCCCCGGCTAAGGGCTCCACGATGACGGCGGCGATGGTGTCGGCGCCATGCAGCAGCACCAAACTCTCCAGCTCGTCGGCCAATTCGGCGCCCAAGACGGGCTGACCCTTGGAAAAGGCGTTCTTATCGGGCCGGTGGGTATGGTTCAGGTGATCCACCTCGGGCAACAAATTGGCGAACTGGCGCTTGTTGGCGGCAATCCCGCCGACAGAGGTGCCGGCAAAGCCTGCCCCATGGAAGCCCCGCACCCGGCCGATAAGCCGGCGGCGGCGGTGGTCGCCCTTTGCCTGATGATAGGCGAGCGCTATTTTCAATGCTGTCTCTACCGATTCCGAGCCCGAGTTAGTGAAAAATACGTTGCTGTAGCCCTCTGGCATGATTTCCAGCACACGGTTGGCCAGCTCAAACGCTAGCGGATGGGCCACCTGATAGCTGGGCGTGAAATCCAGGCCCATCACCTGATCCCGGACTGCGTCGGCAATTTCGGACCGGCCATGGCCGACGTTGACACACCAGAGCCCGGATGCGCCATCGACTATCTGCCGCCCGTCGGACGTTGTGTAAAACATCCCGGCTGCGCCGCTGATCAGCCGGGGGCTGCTTTTGAACGCCCGGTTGGCCGAAAACGGCATGAAGAACGCATCGAGATCATTGGGAATTTGCATGAACTTGACCTTTGTTGCGGGCTGAGACGACTCAATTTCCCTTAAATCTCCCGGCAATTCAACGTCTGTATCCGGAGGTTTGCCGGCTTCTCATCCAATTGAAAAATTTAATATTTGGGCGAAGCCTGGTTGAAATGACGATTGCAATCCCAATGTAAGCAGAACAACCAACGTTTAAGCGAAAGTGCAGCTGCACTTTGAACACTAAGAAAGCGGTCATTGAAATGAACATGCAAATCATTGAAAACCTCTCCATCAGACAAAAGCTGTTTGGGGGGGTAGGAATTGTTCTGATCCTCATGGTGATGGTGTTTGGATTTGGCTTTAAGGGCTTTGTCACCGTCGGCCACGAAATCGATGAAATGGCGATCGCGGCTGAAGAAGTCAGTGAATTCGCCGTTATCGAAGCGAAATTCCTGAAAATGACCGGCTATGCCCGAGAGTTCGCCAACAACGGCAAAGACGAAGACGCCGCGTCGTTCCAGAAGCTGGCGAATGAACTTGCTCCCCAGATCGATGCCGTGATCCCGAAACTCGCCGCAAATCCGGATATGCAGAAAACGGCCCGGCACCTGAAGAAGGAATTTGACATTTACGTGGCCGATTTCGCCAAGGCCGATCATTTAAAACATGAATTCCTGGACCTGTTGGGTAATAAGCTTGAACCGGCGGGCAACAAAATCGTCGAAGACCTGGAGATTCTGTTCAAGCATGCCTCCGCAGCCGGCAATATGGCGTTCACAGTTTCCGCCGCCAACGCTATGGAACACGCACTTTTAGCCCGCATCTATGCGAATGAGCTGGTGGGGCACAAAGACACGACGGTCGGCGATAAGGTGAAGAAAGAATTCGCCGCCTTTGCCAAGTCGATTGCCGCAATGAAAGCGCAGGCGACCTCGCCGGAGGATCAGAAACTGGTCGCCGAAGTTGCCTCACTGTTGGGCGCCTATCAAGCAACCTTCGAGAAAGTCCTGAAGGATGAGGGCGAGCTTCGCAACCTGATCGACCATCACATGAAGGATGCGGCTAATCTGCTGATTAAGGACTCCGAGGCCCTGCAGAAGGTCGCCCTGGATCACGAGCACCATATCCAGAAGCAATCCAAGTCCGAAATCACTTTTGCGGAAATGGAGATGCTGATCTCCGGTATTGTGGGCGTCTTGCTGGGTATGCTGATCGCATACATGCTCTCCAAGGTGATCTCTACACCCGTCACGCAGATGACCTCGGCGATGGCCCAACTGGCCGACGGCCAGCTTGAAGTGGACATTCCCGCTCAGGGACGCAGGGACGAGATCGGCCGGATGGCCGCAGCGGTGCAGGTGTTCAAGGAAAGCGCCATCGAGAACAAACGCCTCGAGGAAGAAGCCGCGATCCAGCGCGAACAACAAAAGCGCCGCGAGGAAGAGGAGCGCGAAGCGGAAGAGAAACGCCGTCTTGAGAAAGAAGAGATGGACCGCAAGCAGGCTGAAATGGAAGCCGAGCGGGAAGCGCAAGAACGTAAGGCTGAGCAAGATCGCCTCGAAGCCGAGCGGGAAATCGAACGCCAGAAGGCTGAGGAGCAGGAACGAAAGGCCCAAGAAGAGGCCGAGCGCGCTGAAAAGATCGCCCTGCTCACCTCTCAGTTCGACGCCGGCATCACAAGTGTCTTGAAAAACGTCAGCGGCGCTGTCGGCAACCTGAGCGCCACCTCAACCCAGCTGAGCACCACGGCCGACGCCACCAACCAGCAGGCAAGTGCGGTTGCCGCAGCGGCGGAGCAAGCCTCCGCCAATGTGGAAACAGTGGCTGCCGCGTCGGAAGAACTGGCCAATTCGGTCAATGATATTTCAGCGCAGGTCAACCAATCCGCAAGCACCGCATCCCGTGCCGTTAAAACGGCTGAACAGACCAATGACAAGGTTCAAGGGCTTGCGGCGGCGGCTGACAAAGTCGGCGAGGTGGTTGAACTGATCAGCGATATCGCCAGCCAGACCAACTTGTTGGCTCTAAACGCCACCATTGAGGCGGCGCGGGCCGGCGAGGCCGGCAAGGGCTTTGCCGTCGTGGCTTCCGAGGTCGGCAATCTGGCCAGCCAGACAGCCAAGGCCACCGAAGAGATCGCCGCACAGATCACCAGCATCCAGGCGGCAACCAACGATTCGGTGGAAGCGATCAACGAGATCACCACGACCATCACGGACATCAACGAGATCGCCAGCAGCATTGCCTCTGCGGTCGAGGAACAGGGCGCGGCCACCCAGGAGATCGCTCGCAATGTGGAACAGGCCTCCACCGGCACCCAGGAGGTCACCACCAACATCGCGGAAGTCTCTCAAGGGGCCAACGACACAGGCGTCGCGGCAAACGACATGAAAACAGCCGTCAACTCCCTGTCGTCGGAAGCGGATGTGCTCCGCGACCAAGTGGAAACCTTCCTGAAGGAAATTCAAGCCGTATAGATAGACGTAACCATGGGTAGACTGAAGGACCCGGCTTTGGCCGGGTCTATCATCGCCCAGATGATTACCGCTGCGCCTGCATTTCGAACAAGGTCCATAGTCCTGTCATCAGCAGTACCAACGCCCCCAACTGATGCAGGGCGGCGAGGGTGATCGGCACCACCAAAAGAAGGGTGGAAATTCCCAGCACGACCTGGACAATCGCCATACCAGCAAATGCGTGCACGGCGGTCCTAGCCGGCGGCGGCAGGTCCGCCCGCTTCGATAGCACCCAAACGGCCACCACCAGAACAAAAGACGTCTCCGCCAAAATCCGGTGATCAAACTGGACGGTGGTCACGTTCTCGAACAAGTTGATCCACCAGGGTGTCTCGCTGAATAGACCGTCCGGGATAAACTTGCCATCCATTAAAGGAAACGTGTTGTAAGTCAGTCCGGCATCAAGTCCGGCCACGAACCCGCCTGACATCATGGTCAAGAAAATCCAGGCCACAGTAAACGTCGCCAGACCTCGCAAACCGGCGGGCGTACTGTAGTGGGCGCGCACCTTGCCCTCTTTCCACAGGTCCATCGCCACCCAGAACATGTAGCCAAGGATCAAAACCGCCAGCCCGAAATGCGCCGTCAGCCGGTACTGACTGACGTCGGGCCGGTCGATCAAACCGCTCTGCACCATGTACCAGCCGAGCACGCCTTGGGCGCCGCCCAAAATAAACATCACCGCCAGTTTGATGCCGAGGACTTTGCCGACCCAGCCTTTGACCGCGAAATAAACAAAGGGCAGGAAGAAAGCCACGCCGATCACCCGACCCCAAAGACGATGGATGTATTCCAGCCAAAAGATCGACTTGAATCCATCGACCGTCATATCCGCATTAAGCTTCAGGAACTGGGGCGTTTGTTTATAAAGATCAAATACCGCCAACCACTCCGCATCATTCATCGGCGGCAGCCAGCCGGTCACTGGCCGCCAATCGACCATCGACAGCCCGGAATGGGTGAGCCGTGTAAGCCCGCCCAACACCACCATGATCATCACCATGCCACACATGCCAAACAGCCAGGAGGCGATGGCGCGATCCCGGGAGTCCGGTGGCGCGGAAAGGGTTGTCATAACTGCGGATTCCATGGATCGAGTTCTCCCACAAATGGGCGCTGCCGCCAAGTGTGGAAAGGCACAGCTATTAATGAATTGATCAGCATAATTGTGTAAGGATAGAAGCCGATCATGATTGTTCTCGGCCTAAAATGTTTCAGCCACGACACGGGCGCGGCCATCGTCTCTGACGACAACGGTTCACTGACCGTGCATGCCATTTCCGAGGCCCGGCTGAACCGGCGAAAGCATTCCTTCACCTATCCGCTCTTGTCGATAGATTACTGCCTTGCGGCCTTGGGTCTCAGCAGTTTGGACGAGGTCGATTTGATCTGCATCGACCGGCATATGGAGATTTGGCCGGAGGCCAATTCCCAGTTCGGCTATCAGAACGCGCTCAGGCGGCATCAACCTCGATACGACGACAATCACTTCTGGAACTATCTGGCGGAACAGACGATTAAACTAGACCGCTCGAAAGTGCGCTGGGTCAACCACGTGGACGCCCACGCGGCCAGCACCTACTTCGCCTCCCCTTTTGACGAGGCGGCCATCCTGGTGACCGAGGGCGGCACAGGTCTTTACATCGGCCAAGGAGAAAGCCTCAAGCCCATCGACCGGATTGGCTACCTGGGCGACACATATAAGGACGGCGAGGTATTGGCCGAGCGTCGAGATCATTTTGTCAATTCCTCTTTCTTCTATGACAAAATTTCCGCCCATCTGGGCTACGACATTTTTGGCGCGGGACAGACCATGGCGCTGGCCGGCTTCGCCCATATGTTCGAGCGCAAGGACTATGTGGCGGTTGATCCGGACCGGTTCGACGACTTCATCATCAATCATGACAAAACCGTTTTCGGTATGTCGGACGCCCCGAAATATACGGGTGAAGACAGCGAAGACCTGGTCGCCGAGACCTGGGTCAATATGGCCCGCCAAGCCCAGGAAACCCTGGAAGAGGACATTCTCTATTTGGTGTGGCTGGCGAAGCTGAAAACCAGCGCGGATAAGCTCTGCCTGGCCGGCGGCGCGGCGCTGAACTGCATCATCAACCGCCAAATCTATGACAGCGGGCATTTCAGCGGTCTTTATATTCAGCCTGCCGCGTCCGACGAAGGCATCCCCTTGGGCTGCGCGCTCTATGGCTATTACGCCAAAGGCGGTAAAAAACGCTGGCACATGGACGCCGCCTATCTTGGCGTTGATCACGGTAACGCCGGGTTACAAGACCAAGTGAGCCGTTGGAATCTTTCCAGCCGCACGGCGTCGCCTGCGGACGTCGCTAAGGAACTCGCCACCGGCAAAATTGTCGGGCGGTTGACCGGCGCGTCGGAATACGGTCCGCGCGCCCTCGGCAACCGGAGCATCCTGGCCGATCCCCGGCCGGCGGATATGAAAGACAAGATCAACCGGGAGATCAAACACCGGGAAGGGTTCCGCCCCTTCGCGCCAAGCTGCATGGAAGGCCGGGTGCCAACCTTCATGAACGCCCCCAAGAAAAGCCCATTCATGATCATCGCGGGCGCGGTGGTTGACGGCCATCTGGACGAGGCCCCGGCGGTAATCCACGCCGATGGCAGTTGCCGGGTGCAGACGGTCTCCGCCAAGCAGAACAAACCCTACTATGATTTGCTGGATGCGTTTGATGCGGAGACAGGCTGTCCCATCCTGCTCAACACATCTTTCAACGACCGGGAAGAACCCATCGTCGAAACGCCCGCGGACGCCATCAGCTGTTTCATGCGCACCGGTCTGGATGCGCTCTATATCGGTGATCAATGGATAGAACGTACGGTCAAGACGCCCACAGCAGACGGTGCGGCAATCCTTGCCGAAACGGCGGAACGGGTGCAGACGAGCTACAACGATCTGATCGAAAAACACTGCGACGTCGCCCGCTACATCGAGCTGGGCAACAAGATACGGGACGAAAGTACCGACGCGGCGGAAGAAGCGGTTTAGGCCTCCGGCGCATACATCGACTTTTCCAAAAAATGGACATGTTGGTCGATGGGTTCAGAACGGTCGAATATCTCCGGCTTGCCGGCGAGAATGGCCTCGCGGGCCTGTCTATTCCGGGCGTTATCTTTGACCAGCCCCTCCACCAAATCGGCGTAGTGGGCAGCATCATCGGCGATCCAGTCCTTAATCCCCATTTGGCGATACAGTCCCAGACTGAGCCGGCCCCGCATAAAATCACCGGGTAAGGTGACGACGGGCGTGCTGACGGCGAGCGTCTCATAGGTCGTCATGCCGCCGCAGAAGTGCGGTGTGTCCAGCACCACATCCGCCGAGGCCAGCAAACCCAGAAAGCCATCCCGATCCATGCGGGGCGCGAAAGAAATACGATCCACGACCGCAGGGATTGTCCGGGCGAACCTGGCCATCAACAGCTCTCCCCAGCCCGGTCGGCTGCCATGGAGCAACTGTAACGCCGCATCTGGGCACCGGGTCAAGATATCGCCGATGATATGATCAAAGTCCGGGTGGAACTTGAACAATGACTGCGGACACAGGATGCGCCTGCCACTGCCCGTTTCCGCACCTGCGTCGGGCGCAGGATCGGCAACACTGGTGCTGAAGTCGTCCAGCAGAACCAGACGCTCCCGATAGCTTTCTGCCGCACCTGCCGGTTCGGTCAGCCGGCTGGAGATAAAGTAATCCATTGCTGGGCTGCCGCTGGTGACCGGGTGTCCCCAGGTGGCGCACTGGACAGGCGCCAGACGCGAAAGCCCCAGAAAATAACTGATCGGCTCCATCCCGATATCCGTGAAGTACAGAACATCCAGCTGGTCCGCCGCGATTCGGTCGCGCGCCATCTCCAGTTTGCGGGGCAGATACACCACATTGTCGGCACAGGATGACAGGGCATGGGCCATCTCATCCTGGACCTCCGCCAGGGTGTAAAGAATGACCTCGAACTTATCGCGGGGCAGCCCTTGGATCAGTCCGGCATTCAGCCGGGCAATCGTGTGACCGTAGAAGAAGGCAGAGACAAAACCGATCCTGATCTTGCCGCCTTCCATCCCGGCCAGCCACTCCCGGCAGTGTGGCGCTTCGAATGCCAAGTCGGGACAGGCTTTCACATAGAGATCAGCCAGCTTGGACTGAACCTCTACGTCCTCCAGTCCGTGATAGGCCAGGAGAAAATTGGTGGCGCCAACCTCCCGGAGCGGATCGGTCAGGTGCAAATCCTCGTCCAAAAGCCGGTCCAGCTTCTCGTTCAAACCCGCGCGCAGTTCAGTGATCTGATCCACCGAGTCCGGTAGCACGGGGAGCAGGAGCGCTTCACGGATGCGCGTACCGGGATCGGGGCGCAGATGAAGCGCCGCCGCATACGCCTCCCCTGCCCCGGCCCTGTCTCCTTCGGTCTCCAGGATATCGGCCAGGTTCTTGTGCGCCGGCGCAAATCCAGCGTCGGCTGCAATCGCGGCCCGATAGGCCGAAGCAGCGCCGTCCAAATCGTTCATCGACTTTAATACGTTGCCCAGGTTGTTGTGGGCCGCCGCATGGCCGGGATTGAGCTCGACCGTCCGTTGGTATTCGCTCCGCGCGTCTTCGGGCCGTGCCAGATCATTGAGCACCAGACCCAGGTTGTAGTGAAAGTCGGCGCGGTCTCCGTCCAACTCGATAGCGCGTTTCAAATTGCGCTCGGCCCGCATCGCATCGCCGCTCATCCTGTAAAGCACGCCAAGGTCCGCGTGAACATCTGCGCGGGACTTGTCCGCCGCCGCCGCACTTCTCAGGTAAGCAATGGCTTCCCTGAGCTCGTTCTTCTGCGCGGAGATGAGGCCCAGACGATGAAGGGCGTCTGCGTGATAGGGCTCTTCTTGTAAGACGGCGTTAAACGCGCGCCGGGCGTCGTCCATGTTGCCGGCGCTATGGGCCGCAATCCCCTCGGCCAGCAAGTCGCCACTCCGGCTCACGCACCCTCCGCCTCGGCGATCGCCTTGCGCAGAAGCTCGGCGTCGAGCTGCAGATAGCGCAGGAACTTCTGAAACTGCTCATTGTCCCGGTCCATCTTGCGTTTGGCAGCGCCGTCCACTTCCCAGGCGTACCGGGCTTCCGTCGCCACGTCGTCGATCTGACGCTGGCCCAGCGTATGCTCGGTAATAAACACATTACGGCCCACCGCCTTGCCCAGCGTATGCATCCAATGATCCACGGCATAGTGTTCAAAGATTACCGGTGCAATGTAGTCCAGCGTTTTGTACCAGGTGCGCCCGAGGATCGGGTACCAGCTCAGCTTGTCGCCAAAAACATTGTCGTCGAACCAGGCATTGAACACCCCATCCGGATAGTCGGCGGCAACCTGATCCACCGCGCGATCCCAACCTTCGGTCTCATAGACCATATCGTCGGCGATCAGCATATAGACATCGGCTTCCGCCATCTCCGCCATCAGATTTATCGCCTTTGGCGTACCGATGGGATCGCCGGAGACGATCTCGAACTGTAGGGTCTGGCCGACCTTGGCCGCCATCTTATGGAAGACGAATTGATAGTCCTTGATGGTCGAATCGTTGTTATCGACGTAGTAAAAAATCTTGAACCGGGATGGCTCGGCAATCGTGTCCGCCATATTCTGCAACTGCAGCTCGACGAAATCGGGATTGCCCCGGGTCGGACACAAGATAGAAATCCGGTTGGTGGTCATCGGGCGTTTCCCTTCAGATCATCGGCAAATTGTTGCAGCACGTCCGTCCAGCCACTCTCTGGCGCCTCGCGGTATAAATCGAAATGCGGAAACCAGGGAGAGACCGCGCCTTCAAGGGTCCAGCGGTATTCTCCCGGATGGGTCACCAAAACGCGCGCCGGTAAGCCAACAGCCGCCCGCAAGTGCATGTTGGTGTTGCTCACCCCCACATAGTCATCCAGCAGGGACATCAATGCCAGCATGTCGGCGAGGTCGTCGTTGAGCTCGCAAAAATGCGCGATGTCCCGCCCGGCAGACTCGGCCAAGTCGGCGGCCTCATTGTCCTCCGGCTCCCGTTGGAGATTGACCAAGGTACCTGACGCCATGCCGAGGGCCCGGCCAAGTTCGCGAATGCCAACCTCCTTAAACAACGCCCCACCGATCCGACGGCCAGCCCGATAGGTGATCCCGATATACGGCGCCGGCCCGGCGGCCTTGAGCCTATCCTGTAGTTTCGCCACGCGGTCAGGATCAGGAGTCAATCGAATGGATGGCGGAGTCTCCCGGCTTCCCAACAGGTACGGCAGATCGGCAAGTGAAATGACATCCGTCGCCTCGCCCTCTGCCTGCAGATCAGAGTAATCGGCCAAAAGACCCGAGATCTTTGGATCGGCGAGATAGCGCACACCGGCACCTCGCGCCTTTAGTGCCGGAACAAAGCGCAGAAAAAACAGCTCGTCCCCCAGCCCTTGCTCGCCATGAACCTCTACCAATCGCCCAGACATACCTTCCGGCCAAGGGGCTTGCGGCATCGGATATTTGTCCCGCTCCACACTTGGCCGATAGCGGTAGTTGGCCCAGCCGTCGGCAAACTCCCCCGATGCGACTTGCAGCATGGCAAGGTTCCACCGTGCTTCCTGAAAGTTGTCCTCCAAGTCGAGAGCGGCGGCGTAGGCCTCATTCGCCGGCTCGAACTTACCCTGCCCACTGAGGCACGTCCCCAAACTGGTCCATAATTCCGCTGAACTGCTGCACGCCGCCAGCCCGTCCCGCAAGACCGTCTCGGCCTCGTCCACCCGTCCCAAATCGGACAGAAGGACCCCAAGGTTATTGTAAGCGGCAGTGTAATCGCGCAGACAATCAATAGCCCGCCGGTATGCCGCGATTGCCGCGACGTAGTCACGGGAGACCTGCTCGGCCAATGCCAGGTTGAAATAGGCTTGCGCGTAGTCTGGCCGTCGCGCCAAGGCCTGGAGGTAATATTCCTTCGCCTCACCATAGCGGTCCGTACTCGCTGAAATCGCACCCAAATGATTGAGAGGATCGGCAAAAGTCTGATCTGCTTGGGCCGCCCGGGTGAAAGCATCTACCGCCTCCCCCAATCGTCCGGCATTGCGCAAGGCCTGGCCCAGATTGTTGAGATCAGGGGCCCGGCTGCCGCCAAGATCAACCGCCGTTTGGAACGCGGCAACAGCGTCGTCGAACCGCCCCGCCGCAAACGCCGCCGCGCCCGCCTCAATCGCCGAGGCCAGCGCCACTGTGCGGTCCTGTTGTGACTCGATCACCGACATCGTGTCATTCTAATCCCGTTCGGGCCCGGTTCAATTATGCTCTATCGGACCAGCGGATCAGTATAGGGAAAAGGTATTAATAGCCCGTTGCGACGAGGTATGGATTAGCTGCCGAGGATGCTACGCTCCATGGTCTCACGGAGTTCCTCCGTGACTGTCGGCTCCACCCCGAACCAGCGTTTCCACGCCGGCGGGCCTTGATGGATCAACATGCCCAAGCCATTGACCGTCGCATGCCCGCGCGCCCTGGCGTCCGCCAAGAACGGTGTTTCCAAAGGCGTGTAGATGATGTCGGAGGCCACTGCTGCGGCCGGCAATTTCTCCAAGTTCAAATCAAGCGGTGCTTCGCCCACCATGCCCTGGTTGGTGACATTGACCACCGTCGTCACGCCGTCGAGTGCATCGTGCCGGTCCTCCCAATCCATGACCGAAATAGGCCCACCTAAATCTTTGGCCAAGACCTCCGCATGCTCCCGGGTACGGTTGATGAGGCGTATCTCCGGCACGCCCTCTTCGATCATGGCATAGCAGACGGCCCGTCCGCCGCCGCCGGCGCCTATCACCGCGACCGGGCCAACATCGCCCCGCCAGTTCGGCTGTTGGTGCTTCATATTGCCGAGAAAACCCAGCCAGTCGTTGTTGGTGCCGAACAGGGTTCCATCCTCGTTCACGACCACGCAACTGATGGCGCCGATCTTCTTCGCCACGTCATCGACCTCGTCAACAATGTCCATGGCGTCCAGCTTGTGCGGGATGGTGATGTTGCAGCCAGAGAATCCCAGCGGATGCAGCGCCCGCAACGCCGGCTCCAGCTTACCGGGCTGTATCGCCAGGGGCACATAGGTGCCGGCCAGTCCCTGTTGCTCGAACCAATAATTGTGCATCAAGGGTGATCGGGAGTGCATCACCGGCCAGCCGAACACGGCGGCCATCAAAAACTTGTCGGGATGAGACATTCGCGCTCCTTAAGCCCCGTCTTCCATCTTGGCGTAGAAGTGATCCCAGGTCCGCTTGAACAGGCTTTCGTTGAACAGCTTGGCCTGACAGGCGGCGATCTCTTCCTCGGTGAACTCGTACGGCTCACCGATCTGTAGGGACATGTACTGCCGGTAGGCGTTGTCTTCCAGGTACGTCGCTAAGACAAAAGCATCGAGAATGGTTTTGCCGGTGGTCACCGCGCCGTGGGCCTTCATTAACGCCGCCGGTCGGTCGCCCAATGTGTCGGTCAGCCGCTTGGCCATCTCCGGATTATTGATGGAGTTAGGCGAGTCCAATATCGGCAACGGATATACCAGCGTTCCCTGCGCAAAAATCGGTAGATACGGGTGACCTGTGATGGTCAGAAAGGTCGACCACTTGGGATGGGCGTGCACGATGGCATCCACGTCCGGCCGCTCTTTATAGATACCGGCATGAAGGTGAAATTCCAGCGGGGGCTTACCGTTACCTTCCAGCACTTTGCCGTCGAAATCGATGGTGCAGATGTCGGCGGTGGTCAGCCGGCTGCGCTGGCACGAACCGATATTGATGAACATATTGTCGCCGTTGGTGCGAATGCTGCAATGGCCGTTGTAGTCGATGATGTCCGACCGTTCGAGCATGCGGATACAATCCACTAGCTGCTGCTTTTGTTGTTCAATCTCACTCATAACACTCTCCAGTAAATCGTATCGGCTACCAGCCGCATTCTTCACGAACCTGACGCCGCCACAGATCCCATCCGCGAAGGCTCGCCCCTTGGTTCGGGCCGTCGGCCAGAATGCCTTCTTCTTCATTGAGCACCGCCATGGGTGAACCCTGTGCGAGGGCCTGGGTCCAGTGCTGCACCCGCGCATTTACTTCGGTGAAGATGGCGCGGAACACGGCCAGCTGCAGGGTGGGCCCGCAAGCCACCGAACCGTGCGCCCGCATCAGGCTGACATCCTTGTCGCCCATGCAGTCACAGAGGGCCACGCCCTTTTCGTTGTCGGAGACCAACATATCCGTGTTGCCGAACTTCTTGCTGATATCAAAAATAGGAACGCCTTGGGCCAGGAACGCCGCGTTATGGAACATGGCCTGCATGGGCACATCCACTAGCCCGAACGGAATGACCGACGGCGAATGACTGTGCACGACGGAATTCACGTCTGGCCGGGCCTTATAAACCTGACCGTGAATGAAACGTTCGAGAAAGCTGCCGCGTCCTTCCGCGTTCACCGGATTGCTGTCCAAGTCATATTCGATGATATCGTCCGGCGTGACCAACGCCGGGGCCATGGACTTGGACATGAAATACCGGTCAGGCGCATCCGGATGGCGCATGGACACATGACCATAGGCGTCAACCACGCCTCGCTCGGCCAGAATGTGGCTGGCGGCGGCCAGGTCCGCGATCAGATCGGCGGCGATGGGCCCGCCGGAAGTGGGCGTGTCGCTCATCCGCGCCTCACACGATCACTTCGGTTTCGATACCTGCCGGGAAGATTTCCTCGGGCTTGAACTGCCGGTGAGCGATCCCCTGCTGATAGGTATAGAGCGCCATCTGCTCCCAGGTCTTACGGTTCGCCTCGATCCCGTAGGGGAATGTATCCGGGCCGTACATATCCGCCATCTTCCGGGCATAAGTCGGCAGCCACGCAAGCGGATAGCGGGACACGGCCGGATCGAAAATACGTTCGAGGCTGCGGCGTTTTGATTCCTGGAAGGCGTTAAACAGGTTACGCGGCACCCAGGGGTTTTCATCCACGATATGTTTTTGAATGGCGATGATATGCATGATCGGCCAGACACCGGTGTCGCCGTAGTACTTTTCTTCCATCTCCAGGTAATCCGGAAACAGCCGCACCACATCGGGGTGGCCTTCGATGAAGCAGTTTGGCGGTCGGGCAATCAGCGCACAGTCCAGCTCGCCCGAGGCGACCATCTCGCTCAGGGATTTATCGGGAATGCGGGTGAGCTGCACGCCATCGGGCAGGTTCACCTCCACCTTTTCCTTACGGCCAGGAGAGTTGGCGCCGGCCTGCACCCAATGGACGTCCTGAAGCTTCACGCCCATGTCGTTGTGCATCCAGCCTCGCATATAAACAGCCGCTGAATGCGCCCATTCGGGGGAGCCAACGGTTTTACCCTTCAGGTCCGCAATCGTTTGGATGTTACTGTTCTTGTTCACATAGAAAGAACTGAACCGGAACAGCCTGGAACAGATGATCGGTAAACCCACCACGTCCGTATCATCCCGCGTCACTTGCGTCGTGAACTTGGCGAAGGACAGTTCCGACAAATCGAATTCCCGGTTCGCGGTAAAACGAGCGAAGCATTCGTGATGCCCCAACGTAAACCAGTTTAGATCAATCCCTTCCGGCTTGACCGCGCCCAGACGGATATCGCGGAAATGGTCATAGTCTGTGGTCGCGATGGACAGATTAAGTACGGACATACAGCCCCCCCCCGTTATGAATATTGATTGTTGCCTGGATGATAACGAAAAATTCAGCCAAGTCATCACGGTAGAACGCATCCCCTGATTGCCTCTCGCCGTTCATCAATTAAGATGTGGGTGTTAGCTGAGAGGACAGACAAGCATGAGTTCAGACCGCAAACTGCGCCTCGGCGCCTTCATGCGCCCGGCCACCATTCACACCGGGGCGTGGCGCTATCCGGGCGCCTATGCCGACGCCAACTTCAACTTCCAGCACATCAAGCACTTCGCCCAACGTCTGGAAGAGAGAAAATTTGATGCCTTCTTTATGGCCGACCATCTGGCTGTCCTCAACATGCCCATGGACGCCTTGAAACGCAGCGGCACGGTCACCTCGTTCGAACCCATGACGCTTCTGCCGGCGCTGGCCATGGTGACGGAACATCTGGGGTTGGTGGCCACCGGCTCCACGACTTACGAGCAGCCTTATCACGTCGCCCGGCGGTTTTCGTCCCTTGATCATATCTCCGGCGGCCGGGCGGGCTGGAACATCGTCACCACGTCGAACCCGGACGCCTCTAAGAACTTTGGCCTCGAAGATCATCTGGAACATAGCGAGCGCTATCGCCGGGCGCGGGAATTCTATGAAGTCGTCACCGGCCTCTGGGACAGTTGGGAAGAAGACGCATTCATCCGGGACGTGGACGAGGGTATTTTCTTTGACCCCGACAAGATGCACGTGCTGGACCATGACGGGGAGTTCCTGAAATGCCGTGGACCGTTGAACATTGCCCGGCCGGTTCAGGGCTGGCCGGTAATCGTACAGGCAGGTTCCTCGGATTCGGGCAGGCAACTGGCGGCGGAAACGGCGGAGGCAGTATTTACCTCTCACCGCACCCTCAAGCTGGGGCAGGAATTCTATTCGGACGTCAAAACCAGGATGCAGGCCGCTGGGCGCGATCCGGAAAACATGCGTATCCTGCCGGCCTGCATGGTGATTGTGGGCGACTCCTTGGAAGAAGCCCGTGAAAAACGCGCCGTGCTCGACAGCAAGGTGCATCTGGACAGCGCGATTGCGTCCCTCTCCATCGCTATTGGCTCCGACGCGTCCAAGTTCGATCTCGACGGCCTATTACCCGAGTTGCCGGAGAGCAATCAGTCCAAGAGCGGCCGCGACCGGGTCATCCAAATGGCGGAAACCGAAGGCCTGACAGTCCGGCAGTTGGCCCAACGATTGGGCGGTTATTCAGGCCTTTGCATCATGGGAACGCCGGAAATGATTGCCGACGAGATGGAAGAATGGCTAGAGACGCGTGGCAGCGATGGTTTCACGATCATGTTCCCCTATCTACCGGGTGGCTTGGACGACTTCATTGATCGTGTCATCCCGGAACTGCAGCGCCGGGACCTGTTCCGCAGGGAATATGAAGGCAAGACCTTCCGGGAAAATATGGGCCTGCCCCGGCCCAAGAACCGCTACGCAGATTAATCCTCTTCCACGTCGCCGCCAGTTTCCCAATCGAGCGCGGCACGGAGCAACATGTAGACCTTACCCGCATCAGAGGTCATGAATCCCGCGCTCAGCACGCCTTCCTGGTCGGTCTTTTTGGCATCAGCGATCAACCCATCAAATTGGCGCAGATAACGGGTAACATAATCCCGGAATTCGCTGTCTTCCCGATAAAGCTTGGTGATCCGGCCCAATTTGGATTTGGACCGCATGCCGAGAATTTTGCGCAGGAACACGCTCTTGTCGCCGTGGCTGAACTTCTGCCAGTCATCTTCGCTGACACGGGTTTCGAGAACCCGGTTCAGGTCGATGGCGACCGATTCCAAAGCTTCGGTGATCAACGACATCCGCTTGAGGAATTCGCCAGTGCCGGCGACTTTGGTCTGCTCGGTCAACGCCTCCGAAATCTCGCGCGCCCGGTTGGAGACATTGGTCAGCGCCTCGGTCTGTTTTAAAACCGCACGGGACGCCTCCTGCGCTTCGGTACTTATTTGTTGTGCTGCTCGGGAAGCCTTGGCCGTGCCTTTTTCCATGGCCTCGCCCCAGACTTCCATGCTGTGGGTTGCCCGTTCCGCCGCCCGAGAGGCCAGACGGGATTTGTCTTCTACACTTGCACCCACAGACTCTATCCCGCCCAGAGCTTCGTCGAAAGAATCGGAAATTTCATCCAGCTGCTTACGGAGCTCACCGCCAGCCGACCCCATTTTGAGGGTCAAGTGGTCGGAAGCGACACTCACATCCTGCGAGTGTTTGCGCAACTGATCACTGATTTCCTTCAGCTTGATCATGTTCTGCTCAGCCGCCCGCGACATATTGTGAGACGTATTGCGGAAATTTTTATCCGCCTGGGCCGCCGTCTCTGCGGCCGCGCGAGAGGCATCGGCCAGCTGATCCGTGCTCGTTACGGCGACATCAGACGCCGACGACAATTTGGCAATGGCCCGATCAGAAGATGCCGCCAAATCATCGAGCCGCTGGCGCACCATCCGGCTGCTTTCATCCATCACCGACACATTGTGATCGGTCAGTTTGGCGATTTCCTCGGATTGAGAGTTCAAGACCTCGCCCAAATCCTCCGCCTTCTCGACTGCCTGATCGGAAACCGTATTCATCGTGTCCGCATGGCGCTGCAAACCGGAAGTGACCGCAGAAAGCAGCTTGGCGGCACGATCAACAGCCAACGCCACCTCGCGGGAGCGTTCTTGCAAGGCCAGTCCGACCTCGTCGATCTTGGACGCCGCGTCGTCCGACGCACCGGTCATTTCCTTCGAGCGTTCCTGCAGCGCATCCGCAAAGGCCTGGACATGAGCCGTCGACTCGCCCGCCGCCTGGGCGAACTCCTCCGCCCGTTGACGGAAATTGGCGCCCATCAGGTGCATCCGCTCTTCCGTATTGGTCGAGGTCTCGTTGATTTCGGCGAAACTGGATCCGAGTTCGCTGGCGATCTTGCTAAGACGCGCAGCGGCCTGATCCGCTGCCGTCGCCGCCTCCCTAGACTGTTCCAGAAGCGTGTCGCCCACGGTCTCAACATCGGAGACTGCATTGTCGGAGGCCGAGGCCAACTCTTGGGAACGCTCATGCAAAGCTGTCGCCGCATCACCCACCTGCGTAATCAAATCGGATGACAGAATGCGCATCTTGTCGGCTCGGTCTTCCAGGGTCTCCCAAGTCTCGTCCATGCGTGTGACCGCGTTGTCGGCAATGCTGGTCAGCTCCTGAGACCGTTGCGCCAGTTTTTCGCTGACATTGTCGATCTGATCGGCGGCATTGTCGGTTGTCCGGTTAAGATCACGGGACTGCTGCTTCAGGGCATCATTCACCAGCGCCAAAAGTTTGGCCGCCCGGTCTGACGCGAGCGCCACTTCCTGGGACTGATAGCCCATGGCCTCACTGGCGGTGGAGACTTCCTTGGCCGCCTGTTCAGCAGTTTGCAGAATTTCGGTGGATTTTCCGCTCATGATATCTGCAACGGCGTTGACTTTGGTCGTGGCATCGTCGGAGGCGGCGTTCAGTTCTTCGGCCCTGCGCTCCAAAACGATACCGACCGCCCGCAGCCGCTCGGTCGCCTTGGTCGACGACTCCCCAATCACCCTGGTTCTTTCTTCGAGCACGGCGCCCACCTTGCCCACGCTTTCGACGGTGTCATTGGCAGCCTTGCTGATCTGTCTGGATTGAGCTGCCAGTTGCTCCGACACGGAAGACATATCGCCGTTGGCGGCTTTGGAAGTGGCGGCCAGATTCCGCACCTGATCCTCAACAGCCTCATTAAGCCGCTGTAGATTGGCAGCCGCTTCATCCGACTCCCGTGCCACCCGGTCGATCCTTTCCGAAAATTCATCGCTGACCCCGGCAGCGGCCTTGGCGGCCTCGACCATCTCGGCCAGATCACGACGAAGCGCGGCGGTCACCCTGTCCACATTGCCGACACTGCCGTCCGCCGCTTCCTTCAGTTCAAGCTTGGCTTGGTGCAACCGCTCACTGGACTCGTCGATCAACGCGTTGGCGCTCTTGGAGACCTCGCCCAGTTCCTCGGCTTTTTTGCGCAACGCCTCACTGGTGGTTCCAAGACGGAGCACCACAAGATCACTAAGCCGGGTAATGTGATCGGACTTGCCTTGCATGTTTTGGCCAGCATCGTTCATATCGGCGACGGCGCGTTCGGTATGTGCCGTCAGCGCATCGGCCAGGGAGCGCAACTCCTCGGCCACCTCACCTAGCTGTCCGAGCGAGCCTTCGGTGGCCGCCTCCATGGTCTCGGTCGCGCCTTGGAACTGGCCGGTAACGTGACTGGTTCGTTCCGCTGCCTTTTCAGTCATCGCCTCAAGTGCGCCTGCCTGGGCACGGAAGGCAGCCGTCGCCCCGTGCATGGTTTGAGAAGCCTGCTGGCCGGCCGCCTGCAAATCACCGGTGTTGGTCGCCAGTTCCACACCGGCCTCTTTCACTTTACGCAGCACGTCGTCGGTGGTCTCGACCAGATTTCGCGCTTCTTCCGCCACTTGCTTGACGATGTCGTTGGTCTGCGCGGACGATTTGAGCACCGCTTCGGCAATGACCTCCACTTGGCGATTTAACATGTCACTCATGGCTTCGGCTTGACGTTGCGCCTCGTCGGACCGGCGAGTCATATCCTGTGCAAAGTCGCGGAGATTCTCGCTGGCCGATTCCACCCGCCGGGCGGCGGCTTCGGTCGCACCTTTCAACGCATCGGTGTGCAGGGTTAGATCCGCGCCCATTTTCTCGGCCCGTACCGAGGCGGCACTGGACACTTCCGACAGCACTTCCGAGCGTTTCGCAAACAATTCGGATGTATCGTGAGCCTTGCGGGACGCATCATCGGCAACCCGCATCAACTCCTCGCCGCTTTTCTGCAGCGCTGTCGTAATGTCCTCGGTGCGCGAAGCCGCCTGCTGCGACACATTGATCAAGTCATGCGACTGGTGGTGGAGAACATTGCCGGCTTCGCGCGCCCGGTTGATCGCTCGGTCTGAAGCTGAGACCAAGTCCTCTACTTGTTGGCGCAGCTTCTCTCCAGCACTTTCCGCCTTAAGGGTCGCTTCATCCGACGCCGCCGACAGAGCCACGGTTTGTTGCCGGATCATCGCGGTCGCTTCGGCGGCACGGCTGGCAGCCTCTTCCGAGCTGCTGGTCAGCGCCTTCGCCTGGGCCCGTAATACATTGGTGATTTGGTTGACGCGCGTTTCGGCCGTTTCCGTAGGGAACGTCAGCTGTTCCAGATGCCAACGCAGACTGGCGGCCTCACGTTCATAAATCCGGGCGCGCTCGAAATAGGCGACCACAATCCACAACAGGGCAATCGGCGTTAGAATACCCGCGGCCAGTCCCCCCACCTCGTGCGGCAGCAAAGCGTTGAAATCCACAACGTTCAGACTTTCGGTCACATAAAACCCTGATAGAAAAACCCACGCCACCGTTAGCAAAATTGCAGAGACGCTCAGAAGCCGGTAGCGCGCGTAAAACGGCGGATTCCATTCAGGGGCTTTGGGCGGAATATAGATGTCGGGCTCGACGGACGATCCCGGCGGGACAATCGGTTCCGGATCGGCCTGAAGATCTTCCGGCGCCGGGTCCTGCTTCGACAGCGAGTCGTGAACCACCTCTATGGACGGATTTCCGGACTCCGGATTGCCGGATGAATTGATCGCCATTCTATCCTCCCGAATGATCTCTGGCGTGGCCCCGGCTCTCCTATCCGGGCTGCGAAATGTATCATACTCGGGAGTTACAGAACAATCGCAGCCCAGGGGCCGGAGCCGAAGCAATCTGGGGAAAAACTGTGGATAACTTGTTGGTAATGCAGGGATAATTCCAGGATTAATGTGCAAATCAAGGCTACTGCGAAAACAACGGGGCCAACGTCATTAATCACAGTTCCGGGAATTGCAGTGTTGCCATCGGAGAGCTACATATTGCGTCGAACAATTTGCGAAGGAGAATACCCGTCATGGACGATCAAACCCGTATCGAAATCGAAGCCGCCGTCTTTCGTGGCCTCGTTCAACATCTCCAGAAGCGCACCGACGTACAGAATATTGACGTCATGAACCTCGCCGGCTTTTGCCGAAACTGCCTGGCCAAGTGGTACATGGCCGCCGCCGAAGAGCGGAATGTGGAGATCGACTACGACCAGGCGCGGGAGGTCATTTACGGCATGACCTACAACGAATGGAAAGAAAAGCATCAAACCGCAGCGTCCGATGAACAAAAAGCCAAGTTCGAAGAAACAAAACCGCTCCATGCGGAAATCAGCGGACACTAGAGGCTTTTTCAGCGACCTACTCTGTCCGATGCTTTGCTTTGCCGAAGTAGTACAGAATGACCAGCAAGGTCAACAGCGCCACGCCGAGATCGGCGCCGTGCACCCAGTTAATGGCATAGGCAACCATCGACGGGTTCGAAGCGCTGACATGGCCTGTGACGGACAGCTCCACCCCGGCCGTCGTGATCCCCGCGGCATTGGCGAACAATCCCGCGGCGGCCGCCCCGAACCCAAGACCTAAGTTGCGCATGGTCTGAACAGAGGAACCGGCCAGGGCTTCCCCGCCCTTGGGCGCCGCCAATATCGCGAGTGCGATGACGTGATTGTTGGTAAGGCCCATGCCGAGCCCGATCAAAGCCAGCCCCACCCCGACAAAAATCACATGGCCCGTCGTCGCCTGGGCCAGCAGCACCGCCGCGCCGGCGACCAGCAACCCGCCGCCGCCGATGATCGACCCCCATATCCAACGGCCCTTGAATCCGGCAACCACAATGGCGCTGGTGGTCCAGCAGAACGACATGATGGCATTAATATAAGCCGACACCAGGGGCGGCTGTTTATGGATAATTTGCAGATAGAGTGTGGTGTAGAGAATGGCGATGGTGAAAGAGACGGTGATCAACAGCATCACCCAATAGGCGGCGCCGATCTCGGACGTGATGACAAGGGTTTTGGCAGGAAACATCGGCCGTTCGGACTGAGCGTCACGGCGAAAACCCATAACCACCAAAACGATTGCCGCAACGATGAGAGCCCCGCGCAGAAAATTGTCTTCGACTTGGGAGGTAAAACCGACGCAGAGCATGCCGCCGCCCATAGCGAAAAGCCGAAACAGCGGAAACCGGGATTTCGTTTCTTCGGTTTCGGAGCCAGGAATGCTGCGCCAAGCCAAAAACGTGAATATCCCGGCGAGGGGCACCAGCGCCCAAAAGGCGCCGCGCCACAAGCCAAGCTCGGCAAAAATACCGCCGAAGCCGGGCCCGATCACCGTGGCGATTCCCCAGGTTGACGAAATGATCGATAGAATACGCGGCCGCATCGCCGGCGGATAAACATCACCAACCAGCCCGTATGATTGGGAAATGATCAGCCCACCGCCCAGCCCCTGCACGAAACGCCAGAACACCAGCACCAACATGTTGGGCGCGAGCGCCGCCGCCATATTGCCGATCAGAAATACTAGCCCCGCGAGGACATAGCCGTTGCGCCGCCCCAGCCGATCGCGGACCGGGCCCGCGCCGGCGGCGCCCATGATGGAGCCGACCATAAACAGCATCACAGACCAGGAATAATATTCCGTTCCACCGATGTCGCCAACCACAGTCGGCATGATGGTGGAGATCACAAAGGTATCAATAGCGAATAGTCCGACCCCAAGGTTGACGATGAGGCTGTATACGCCAAGCTTGCCCGTGAAAATTTGCCTCCAACCGGCCTGCTGGCTTTCGGCGGCTGGCGAACTGTTTGAGCTATTTTCCATGAATGCATACTGGTCATGCGTCCTGGCCGCTTGCAACCGCTTTCGCCGAGCCGTTAAATTGGTGTCGTGAAATGATCGAAAAAGGCGGTTAAACTAGACCGCAGGTGATTTGGAGGAAGCTGATATGGACACCCCGGCAATGAACGCGGAAATCTCGGAAGATCGAGCAAAATATTATGCCCGCATCAATGAACACGCCATGGCGCCCCTATGGGAAAATCTGCGACATCTCCTGACTCCGGAACCGGCGGTCAAATCGGTGCCCCATTTTTGGGATTACAGTGAGCTCCGGGAGCTGTTGCTGGAATCAGCGAATGTTATTTCCGCCGCCGAAGCGGAACGCCGCGTCCTCATGCTGGAAAACCCCGGTCTGCCCGGAAACTGCTCCATCACCGAAAGTCTCTATGGCGGGTTGCAGCTGATCATGCCGGGCGAAGTAGCGCCAGCCCACCGGCACACACCGGCGGCGCTACGTTTCATTATTGAAGGCAGCGGCGCCTACACCGCCGTTGATGGCGAAAAAACCTATATGGAACCCGGCGACTTTATTATTACCCCTTCTTGGACCTGGCACGACCACGGCCACGAAGGAGACGAGCCGGTAGTCTGGCTAGATGGCCTGGACATTCCGTTAATCCGGACAATAGGTTCGATCTTCGTCGAGCATTATCCGGATGAGCGTTTCCCGGAAGGCCCACCGCCGGGCGACAGCCTGATCCGATACGGTAACAACATGCGACCGGTTGGCGTTTTGCCGGAGGACTTAAATTCTCCGATCTTCAGCTATCCCTATGATCGCTCGCGGGAGACGCTGGCAACCCTCAGCAAAACCACCGATCTGGACCCGTACCACGGCCTGAAGCTGGAATACATTGATCCGACCTCCGGCGGCCCGGCGATGGCGACTATTTCTACCTTCCTGCAGTTGCTGCCGAAGGGCTTCAAGTCCGAAACCTATCAGTCCACGGAAAGCCTGATCTATTCGCCGGTGGAGGGCAGCGGCAAACTCGTGGTAGGTGAAGGCGACAAACAAGTCTCCTATGATTGGACCAAACAGGACATCATGGTAGTACCGTGCTGGTACCCGCACCATTTCGAAGCAGCGGAAGAATCTGTGGTCTTCTGCTTCTCCGACAAGGTCGTCCAAACTAAACTGGGTGTATGGCGGGAACGGCGCGGCAACGCATAATCAGACAAGCGGCTGGGATGTTTGAACGCGCGACAGGCACGCGTGCATTGCTGACGGCTGAAAAAGTAAATAAGGCGGAAATTTATGGCCAGGGCTAAGAACATCCTCTTCATCATGTGCGACCAACTGCGCTACGATTACTTGTCGTGCACCGGTCATGACCGCCTCGAAACGCCAAACATTGATGCCCTGGCGGCCAAGGGCGTACTTTATTCTCACGCCTTTTGTCAGGCGCCGATCTGCGGCGGTTCCCGGATGAATTTCTATACGGGACGGTACGCCTTCTCCAACGGCGCGACCTGGAATGGCGTACCGCTTAACGCTTATGAAAAAACAATCGGCGACTACCTGCGCCCCCTTGGCTACCGGGTGACGCTGGTCGGCAAGACCCACATGGTTGCCGACAGGGAAGGCATGGCGCGGATGGGCATCGACCCCCGCTCTGATCTCGGTATCCGGGTCAGCGAATGCGGGTTCGAGCCGTACGAGCGCGATGACGGTCTTTGGGGCAACGACGACTTCCTGCCGCCGGACGACCTCGCCTATAATCAGTACCTTCGTTCCAAAGGCTACGAGAGCCAGAACCCTTGGCACGACTTCGCAAACTCGGGCGAAGGACCAGACGGCGAGATCAAGTCCGGCTGGTTCCTGAGAAACTCTCATCTGCCGGCGGGAGTGAAGGAAGAGGATTCCGAAACCGCCTACATGACCAATCGGGCGATGGACTTTATTTCCGAAGCTGGCGATGGCCCCTGGTGCCTACATCTCAGTTACATTAAGCCCCATTGGCCGTATATTGCGCCGGCGCCATATCACAACATGTATGGTCACAACGACATCAAGCCGGTGAACAAAAGCCTGAGGGAGCGTGAAAACCCTCATCCTGTGGCAGCCCTGTATTTCGAAAGGGAAGATAGCGAGTCTTTTTCTCAGGACGATATTCGGGCCAACGTGATCCCCGCCTATATGGGACTGATCAAGCAAATCGACGACCATATGGGCCGACTATTCAAGTTCCTGGAGGATCAAGGCCGGATGGACGACACAATGATCGTGTTTACTTCCGACCATGGAGACTATTTAGGTGATCATTGGCTTGGCGAAAAAGAGCTATTCCACGAAGAGAGCGTGCGTATTCCGTTTATTGTCTATGATCCCAGTCCCGACTCGGACGCCACGCGAGGAACGGTTGATGACCGGTTGATCGAATCCATAGACCTGTTGCCAACAATGATCGAAGTGGCCGGCGGCGAGGTTCCAGATCACATCCTTGAGGGACGCTCGTTTCTGCCCTTGCTGCATGGCGAAAAACCAGCGGATTGGCGTACCTATGCGATTAGTGAAAGTGAGTATGCCGCCAGAATCAAATTCTGGGAACTGGGCATAAAGGGGCATGAAGCTCGCGCGACCATGGTGCGGACTCATGACTGGAAGTTCATCTTCCATGAGAAGTTCCGCCCGGAGCTGTTTGATCTGAGGAACGATCCGGAGGAACTCAATGATCTGGGTGAAGACCCCGCTTATGAGAGCGTCCGGCAGGAAATGCGCGACATGATGTTCGAAAGCCTACGCTATCGCCGGACCCGCGTAACGGCCGATGATGGGGACCTGAGAGCTATGGTTGATCGGGCCTTGGGCCGTCGAGACAAGCGGGCGGTCTGGATCGGCGTCTGGTGATCGCGGCCCTTCAAAGGGTGTAATGTATAAGACGCCTTGCTTTTGAAACCGTTTAACCCCATGATTCCGGCTGATTTTCATCCGAATTGGGACTGAGATGAGCAAAAAACTTATCGTCGGTATGACAGGCGCCAGTGGGTCGATCTTCGGTATTCGGCTTCTGGAGGCGCTCGCCGATACAGATGTCGAAACCCATGTGGTGGTGAGCAAATGGGCTCAACGCACCATGGAGCATGAGACCGGCCTGAAGCTCGACTATCTCAAGGACCTGGCCAACGAGTATTACGGTCCTGGCGATATGGGAGCCAAGGTTTCGTCTGGTTCATTTCTGACCGAAGGCATGGTGATCTGTCCGTGCTCCGCAAGGTCCGTCGCGGCAATCGCCAACGGCTTTGGCGAGCATCTGGTGCATCGCGCGGCCGACGTCATTCTTAAGGAACGGCGGCCTCTGGTTTTGGTGGTTCGAGAAACACCGCTCAACGACATTCACTTGGAAAATATGCTGAAACTGTCTCGAATGGGGGTCACCATGTTGCCCCCCATGCCAGCCTTCTACAATCACCCGCAAACCATCGATGATGTGGTCAACCACATCGTTGTCCGGATTCTGGATCAGTTCGGGATAGAGACGGACTTCGCCAAACGCTGGGAAGGCGATATGAAGAACGTGTCCCAGACGGTCCACCGGGTGAAGTAACGCTCCTACGCGCGCTCCATCGATTTTTCGACGATTGTCACCATCTTGATCAGATTGGCCAGGGAGGAGGCATCCATCTTCTCCATCATCTTGGAGCGATGAAACTCGATGGTCTTTTCACTCAGCCCGAGATCGCGGGCGATAATTTTGTTGGATTTCCCGCCGACAACCCCGTCCAGCACTTCCCGCTCGCGGGAGGTCAGGCCCGTCAAACGATTCTTAATCTCGTCGATCCAAACTTTCTCGCTCGCCCGCTCGCTATCGTATCGGATGGCGTATTGAACCAAATCCAGCAAGACCTGATCGTTGAATGGTTTTTCGACAAAATCAAAGGCGCCGGCCTTCATGGCGCGAACGGCCAGATGAACATCACCGTGCCCCGTCAGGAAAACCACAGGCAGTGCGGCCCCCATGCTCTTTAGCTCTTCGAACACGTCAATACCGCTCATTCCCGGCATCCGAATATCCAGGATCAGACAGCCCGAACTGTTTGGCGCCTCACTGTCCAGGAATTCCATGCCTGACGCGAAAGCCTTTACGGGAAGATTTACGGACTCGACAAGCCATTGCAGCGAATCCCGCACCGCCGGATCATCATCCACAATGAAAACTGTCGGCTTGTCAGACACCATCTCCTGTTCCTTTCCATCCGGGGAAGGCGCATTTAAATCGCGCACCGCCGCTACTTGGTGTTTCATAGTATAATTGACCATTGTGCACTTCGGCAATCGAGCGGCAAATGGCGAGTCCCATCCCAAGCCCGTTTTCCTTGGTGGTGAAGAACGGATCGAACGCCTTTTCCCCGATAGCACCTACTACACCCGGACCATTGTCCTCAACGGAAATATTGACCAATCCGTCATCATCGCATTTCGTCTGGATATAGAGTCGGTGTCCATTGCTCTTTGCCTCACTCATGGCTTCGATGCTGTTTCGTGCAAGATTGATGATTAATTGCTGTAGTTGCACAGTATCGCCTCTGATAGGCGGAATGCCATCTCCGTAATCGATTTCGAGCTGAATAGCTTGGGATCTCAGCTCGTTCTCCATAAGTTCGATCGCTTCCCTCACGGCATGATTAACGTCAACGATCTCCTGATCGCCTTCGACGTTTTGAATAAAGTCACGTATTCGCCGAATGATCTCCCCTGCCCGCGACGCCTGTTGCGATGCTTTTTCGAGAGCCGAGAAAATTTGTTCCGACGGCGCCTCTCCGGACTGGAGCCGGTGCAGACTGCCGTCCACGTACGCTGCAATCGCCGCCAGAGGCTGATTGAGCTCATGGGCCAAACCAGTAGCCATTTCACCCATGGTGCTGAGTCTCGTGACTTGGTTGAGCTGCAGCTGCTTTTCACGAAGTTGATCCTCCGCCAGTTTTCTTTCGGCGATCTGCGTTTCCAATTCCTCGGTGCGTTCCACCACCCGTTCTTCCAACCGCGTTTTTTGCGCCTCCACTTCTTGGATGAGAGCATTGAACGAGGTCACCAGGTCTTTCAATTCCGCTGGCGCGCCGCTGGCAGGCACCTCCATAATGCCCTGACCTGAATCTTTGTTATAGTTTCTGGCGGCCGCGGCAACAGACTGCACCGGATTGGCGATCAGACCCGACAACCACCAGCCCAAGAGACTTGCCGCGATAAGCGCGAAAATGACCACACTGATTTGTGTGGCCAGATTGATCCGGGATGCGGCCCTTAGCTCACTAACCGGCCGAGACACCATGACACCCCAGCCGGTCTCCGGCACGGTGGTAAATCCGGCAATCATGTCCACTTTTTTTGCAGGGGAGAAAAATTGCGTAACACCGGTTTTACTCTTCATTATCTCCTGAACGATAGACACGGTGGAAATGTCTTTCCCGTCTCGCCGCCACTGCTCATTCGGATGGGCAATGATGGTCCCCATTCGATCAACAATCGCCGCATGACCCAACTCGCCAAAAGCGATGCTGGATTGCAGTTCGACAATGTAAGACGTCGCTAGTTCGCCCAAATAAATCTTTGAGTTCTCATCCCGCATCAACAGATAGATGGATGGCTCCGAATTCGGACGCGCCACAACGTTGGAGAAAAATACGTGACCCGGACGATTCTTAGAGTCCTCGACCAGCGGCAAAACGGCCTCTCGAATCTCGGCGCCGATCTCGGGTACAGAGCTTTTGTCCGAAGACGGCTGACGGGCGAGGAAATTCGCATCTGCCGATATCCGCACGACCGACTTCAGCTTCAGATTTTCCAAGACCTGAATTTCGGCAAGTGTGCTGTCTTGATCTTCGTGGAGATGTTTCCCCGCGTCGATGACCGCGTGCAAGAATACAGCGCGAAGATCACGGACATACCGGGATAGGGCGAAGGTCACATTGCGGGCGAGAAGAAGGTGTTTAACCTCGGCCTCTCTGACCTCCTGTTCGAACGAGTGCTGATCCAGCCACACAATCAAAGACACCGTCGGGATCAGCACCATCGCCATGGCGGACATAAATATGAGAAGCCTGAGGCTTATCCGATCAAACATTGTATCGGTCAGTATCCCTGGATTGTACACCATGGCCCGTGGCCGCCGCTTGATACCAGGCGTTCGCATACTGGTGGACGCGTTTCGAATTTAAGAGACAGGTATAAACGTCCTACTTTCAAATCGATCAGTGTATTTCCATGCGATTCCGGTGATTGCCATAGACCGGGTGGGACAATAAATGAGATACTTCTTGTTAGCTATCGATATTTGCCCGCTAGAGGACTGTCTGAACATGATCAAATTTTTATCCGCCCCCATCATTGCACTAGGTCTCCTTGCGGTTTCCGGACCGGCGCAGGCGATTGACCTTAATCCCTTGTCTGCGATTAAAAGCGCCGTCGAAGCTGCCGTTGAAGACCGAAGCTCCGAGGACATCGCCAAGGATCTGGCTATCAAAACTGAAATCACGGTGAAGGTCATCGAAAAAATGGGCACAGACGTTATTTCCATCAGCGCCGACGTCTATGAGCAAGACGTGATGTTGACCGGCGTGGTCGAAAAACCTGAACTCAAAAAACAGGCCGAAGACCTGACCAAGCAGGTTGCCGATATCAAAAAAATATACAACGAAATTCTGGTCATTAAACCGGTGGAGAAAGAAAAGGGAGCGGTCGAGAATTTCGTGGACGACACCGTGATCGAGACCAAAGTTAATGCGCTACTGCTGGATGCCAACGGTGTAAATGTCACAAACTTCAGGTGGCGGTCGGTTGGCGGCAAGGTGTTTCTGTTTGGCCGCGCTTTATCCAAGGCTGAGAAAGACAAAGCAACCCGCGTGGTCAAAGACATTGAAAATGTAACCAGCGTTAAAAATCTGGCCAAGGTGAAGCCCAAGAGCTGATGGCTTATACGAATATCGACACCCCGCCGGCGGTACGGTTTCGGCTAATCTCTGAAAGGAAAAACGGAAATGTACGCCGTCATCTTTGAAGTCCATCCGAAGCCCGAGGGCAAACAAGAGTATCTGGACATCGCCGGAGAACTTCGCGCTGATCTGGAAACGGCGGACGGGTTTATTTCCATCGAACGTTTCGAAAGCCTGACCAACGAGGGAAAAATGCTCTCGCTGTCGTACTGGCGGGACGAAGCAGCGATCAAATCCTGGCGGGAACGGGTCAATCACCGACAAGCCCAAGCCAAGGGACGGACGGAACTGTTCAACGGCTACCGGATTAGGGTCGCACAAGTTGTGCGCGACTACACGATGGAAGACCGTTCGGAGGCGCTTCAACCGCCGCCCGAAGATTAATAATCGCCAGTCGAAATTCCACAAAGATATCTTGGCCAATTAGGCACCATCTTGTTAGTATGCGCACCAAGTTAAGCTGTTCATAGTATTAACGAAAATCGCCGGCACGTTCAGCCGGTATGCTTCATCAACTGGGAGACATCTCATGATTCGTTTTTCCAAACTCGCATTGCTTTCCGGCGCAGCTGCGCTGGCAGGCTCCATGGCCGCCGGTTCGGCGTCCGCTCAGGAAGTGAACCTGAAATTTGCCAATTGGCTGCCGCCGGTCCACCACTGGACCAAAACGGCCCGCAACTTCTCAGACTCTATTGAAAAGGCGTCGGGCGGCAAAGTTAAGATTACCCTCGATAAATCCGCCCTGGCCAAACCTCCGGGACAGTACAAGCTCGCCACCAGCGGTGTCCGTGATCTGGTGATGCATGTGGCGGCCTATACGGCCGGCCAGTTCCTGTTCTATCGCATGGCTGAAATTCCCTTCGCGACGCCGAATGCGGCAACCGGCAGTGAAGGTTTCCACAAATGGTATGTGAAGCACGGCTTCGACAAGAAAGAATTCAAGGGCGCCAAGCTGGTTTCGGCTTTTGTGCACGGCCCTGGTCTGCTGCACAGCAAGAAGGAAATCAAAACCATTGAAGACATTAAGGGCGTCAAAATCCGTGTTGGCGGCGGCGGCGTTCTGATGGCTGAAAAATTGGGCGCCGTCCCCGTTGCCATGTCGGCCACCAAGGCGCATGAAAGTCTGCAACGCGGCACCACCGACGCAGCGTTCTTCCCGTTTGAGGCCGTTCACGGTTTCAAGCTGAGCAAACTGGTCAAGTATCATCTGGAGGTGCCGGGCGGACTGTACACCACCCCGTTCATGGTCGCGATGAGCGGCAAGGCCTGGGATGGTCTGTCGGCTGACGCCCGCCGGGCGTTTGAAACCGCCGGTGGCTCGGCCGGCTCGAAGCTGATTGGCCAGCATTGGGATGCCGCTGACGAAGTCGGTCGTAAGGGCGCTATCGCCGCTGGCAACAAGATCCAAACGATCTCCCCGGCTGAGAAAGAGCGTTGGGCCAAGGCGATCAAAGTGATCACCGACGAATGGATTGCGAAAACCAACAAAGCCGGCGAAAACGGCCAGGCTTTGGTCGACGATCTTCGTAAAATGATGGGCGGCTAGTCAGCCAACGATGGCTGAAAAGTCTAAAAGACCTCTGACAGACCTGAGCGAGCGAGTCACTTTGTGGCTCGCTCGAGCGGGTTCTGTCGGCCTGGCTCTGATGATGTTTCTCACATTGTTTGACGTCATCGGAAGGTCATTTGATCATCCCATTACGGGCACCGTGGAGGTGACTGAGTTGATCATGGGGATGATGATCTACTTGGGCGTGGGCTACGCCACATTCATGAAAAGCCATATCCGGGTTGATATCGTCATTATGAATTTCAGCCCGCGCGTTCAAGCGTGGCTTGATCTCTTCACTGGCCTCGTCGGCCTCGGTATTACATTCCTAATCAGCTGGCAACTGTTCAATCAGGCCGCTTCGAAAATGACCAATGGGGAGACCACCCAGATTTGGGAATTGGCTCTTTGGCCCTATGCATACATCATGGCGGCCGCCAGCATCCTGATGGTCACATCGCTTATTTTGCACATTGTCGTCAGCGCGCGCGTCGCCTTAGGCATCGACAGCGCCGAGGGGTATGTGAGCGACACTCCGGTCGCTTAAATTATAGTCATCATGGATCCGATAACACTTTCCATCATCATCATGCTGGCCCTGTTCGCCCTGCTGGCGATCGGCCTGCCCATCGGCTTTTCCATGGCCGTCACCGGCTTCGTGGGCAGTACAATTTTGCTGGGTGAGCTCGGTCCGTCCCTCTCGCTATTGGGACAGACGGCCTACGAAACGACCATTACCTATAACCTCAGCGTGGTGCCCTTATTCATCTTGATGGGCTATTTCGCCAGTAATTCCGGCCTCAGCGAGTCTTTGTTCAAAGCCTGCAACACCTGGCTCGGACACCGCCGAGGCGGATTGGGTCTCGCGACCATCGGCGGCTGCGGCGCCTTTGCCGCGGTCTGTGGCTCTAGTCTCGCGACGGCAGCCACCATGACCCAAGTGGCGTTGCCCGAAATGAAGCGTTTTAACTACGCCGATAGTCTGGCGACCGGCACCATCGCCGCGGGCGGCACCATCGGCATTCTGATCCCGCCGAGCGTCATCCTGGTGCTCTACGGCATCCTGACCGAAACCAACATCGGCGATCTGTTCCTGGCCGGATTTATTCCGGGCATTTTGACGGTCATCTTCTTCATGGCCACCATCTCGATCATCACACGGATTTACCCGGACATGGGACCGCGCGGCGATAAGTCCACGGGACGGGAAAAGCTCGCCGCGTTCAAGGGCGTGTGGGGCACCATCGTTCTGTTCCTGGTCGTCATCGGCGGCATCTACTTAGGGGTCTTCTCCCCGGAGGAAGCGGCCGGTATTGGCGCGTCCGGTGCGCTTGCGCTGGCCTTGATCGCCCGCACCATGACCTGGGCGGTGTTCATGAACTGCCTAATGGAAACGGTACGTACCTCCGCCATGATCTTCACCATTCTGATCGGTGCGATCCTGTTCAATAACTTCCTGGTGTTGAGCGCCGTGCCCGACGCTATTGGGGAATGGATCGGCGGGCTGCCCTTCTCCAACACGGTGATCATGCTGATCATCCTGCTGATCTATCTGATCATGGGCTGCGCCCTGGACTCGCTCGCCATGATCCTGCTGACCATCCCAATTTTCTTCCCTGTTGTCGCCGGCCTGGGATTTGATCCGATCTGGTTCGGCATCATCGTGGTGATGGTCGTGGAATTGGGCCTGATCACGCCGCCTATAGGCATGAACGTGTTCATCATAAAAGGCATGGCGACAGAGGTGCCGCTTGGCAGTATCTATAAAGGCGTTCTGCCATTTGTGATCGCGCAAATTTTGCTGATCAGCCTAATTGTCATCTTTCCGGATATCGCCACCTGGCTACCCAGCACCGCCCAGGACATCCAGGCCTTCTTTAAGTAAGCCATCTCCTCGCCGTTAAGCGAATATTAGGGGCCTCGGACCTATAGCCTGATCAGGGTGTACGTTCGGAGGTTCCCATGCAAAAGCTGATTGATCCTCAGTATCTGCAGGATTTGGCCCTGCAAATTAAGGATTGGGTGTTTAGCGAAGTTTTGGTGCTGAGTTCTCTGGGCCAGATAGCCGTCATCATGGGTGCGTTTGTCCTGGCCTGGGCGCTGCGCGGCCACGCAAAAAACCTCCTTGAAAAGCTCAACCGTTGGAAAGGCGTGGACAGCCTCATATCCAAGGTGACAGACACGCTGTCGCTAGTCACCCTGCCTTTCATGTGGCTGATTCTACAATATGTTTCGGGGCTGGTAGCCGCGTTTGCTGAATGGCCCCATCACCTGATTACGGTCACCGTCAGTCTCCTGACGGCCTGGATTATCATTGGCATGACCACGGTCCTGATCCGGGACAAGACCTGGTCCAAAATGGTCACTATCGTCGCCTGGACAATTGCTGCACTGAACATCGTCAACCTGCTGGACCCGACAATCGCCTTTCTTGACAGCCTGGACATGACCCTAGGCGAGTTGCGGATATCGGCTCTCACGGTGATCAAGGGCATGATCTCGCTGGCGGTATTACTTTGGCTGGCGTCCCTATCTTCGAGAATGGTTGAACAACGCATCCAAACCATGCCGAACCTGACCCCGTCCATGCGGGTATTGTTCACCAAACTCCTGAAGATCGTCCTCCTGATCATCGCCATTGTGGCGGCCATGAGCATTGTAGGCATCGACCTCACCGCCTTCGCGGTTTTCTCCGGTGCTCTCGGTGTTGGTGTTGGTTTAGGCCTGCAAAAATCCATCTCCAACCTATTTACCGGCATGATGATCCTGATGGACAAGTCGATTAAGCCCGGAGATGTGATCGAGGTTGGCCAAACTTACGGCACCATCTCGTCGCTAGGCGGACGCTACGTCTCGGTGATGACCCGGGATGGGATCGAACACATCATTCCGAACGAGTTGATCATTTCCGAAACCGTGATCAACTGGACCCGGTCCAACAGCAATGTGCGCATCCGATTGCCTATCGGCGTGGATTACAAGACGGATTTGATCCACGCAATCGAGGTTGCGATCGAAGCCGCCGGTAAAGTTGATCGTGTTTTGAAATCAACAGAACCCCGTTGCCTGCTGCGTGGCTTCGGTGACAGTTCAATCGACCTTGAACTCCGGGTATGGATCAGCGATCCGGACAACGGTGTCGCCAATGTTTCCAGCGAAGTCCTGTTGGAGGTATGGAAGGCGTTCCGGGACGCTGGCATTCAAATGCCATTCCCGCAACGGGATATCCATATCAAATCCGGCGGCTTTGATCCCGCCGGTCAGATCATCGTCGAAGCGGCTTAGTCACCCGTCCCGATCAGGACAAATGGCGCCCAGAAGGCTGGATGGGCGAAAACCGCCTCTTCGTCATTCCGAACTTGGGAAACGGCCCGTTTGAACGCTACAGCGCGGTTGCTGCTGCTCTCGACATTGGACATAAGACCGGTCGTCAGTTTCACCGCCGCCTCAGACGACACCGGCCAATGGCTCACCAGCAGGCTCCTTGCGCCAGCGTGGAATAACGACCGGGCAAGCCCCGCCAAACCCGCCGCACCCAGCGTTCTGTCAGGCGCAGCTGTATTGCACGCGGACAGGATTACCAGATCCGCATCCAGTTTTAACCGGGCGATCTCGCTGGCAGTCAAAAGACCATCATCTTCGAGAGTCTTCTCATCGGGCGGGGTCAGCACCAGCGCCGGTTCCCCAAGTTCGCCGAGATCTTCGGCCACCAGCCCATGGGTGGCAAAGGCGATGACTTTGATGTCCGCGAGATTCCGCGCCCTCAAACCGGTTTCGGACGCGTCGTCGTCCAACAGTAAGGCTTCGCGGCCCATACCGAAGGCCTCGGCCATGAGGGTCAGTTCATCTTCAGTTTCTGGCAGCACGGGTAATTTCCGCAGGGCATCAACATCGGCCAGACCGCGCGCGGCGAACAGGCGGGACCCGATGCCGCGCAATGCTGTTGCCTTACCATCGAGGTCCGGATCGCCAATACCCAGAAACGCCTGACTCGCCTTAGACGGAGGAGCATCCCGGCGTATGGTCTTGAGCGTTGACACCGTGGGCAATGTGCTCATGGCATATGCGTTGCCGAGCCAAGGCAGCTTCCGATAATCGGAGAATTTCTCGGGCGCACCGGCCGGTGCAGACAACAGCACGTGAAACGGCAAACTCTGCAACGCGCCGTCCGGCGCTACCATCAATCTACCCACCCCGAGTAAAGACTTCTCTGCCGGCTCAAAGATCAATCGGTAGAGCTCAAAAGCCGCGTCCGTATCGAAAACGGGAATGTCGTTTAAAGACGCAACATTGTCCACGTCCAGGGATTTTCTTAGCCGGCGCACGAACTGATCAATGGCGCCGCGGCCGACTTTTAAGGGTAGCCACGTGAACTTGTCATGCCGGATCACCCATAGGAACGAAACGTCAATTCCCACATGGTACACCAATGCCGCTTCGCCGGGTTGCAAGGAGGCCTGCACATCCGATAGGGCCACCGGGTGCGCGCCGGCCAGATTGGTAAAATCCGGATATTCCTTCTCCAGTTCTTTCTCCAGTGTACGCAACCGCGCTCCCTGTGATTCCAATCGCGACTGAAGGTCCGAAAGGCTGAGCCGCCGCCGGGCTTCTACCGGCTTGCCGGCAACAGCGGTTAACAGGGCGTCCAAGCGGAGCCATTTTTCCTTTTCATCCTTCAGATTACGCAGTACCGCCGCGAGAGCATCATTTCCGGCGGCATATCGGTCCCTCAGGTTCCGGACTGCCGGTCCCGCGGCGGCGGCCAAGCTCAACTGGCCCGCGCGAAACGCATTTTCGGCAAGGGCCCGTGCGTCCCCCTCACCCAACTGGCGCATGGCATAAGCAATTTGGATCAAGTGATCGAATACACGCTGGGCTCCTCCGCGTTTTACTAATTCGGATTGCGCGGCGAGATGGTCCGCCACGTCCCGGCCTAAAATATCGAACGCCCGGCGAATGAGTTCGAGCGCTTCGCCGGCGCGCCCCTGCTGGAACCGGAGCGCGGCCATTTCCGACAAAACGATACTGGTCCGCACATGGGACTTGCCAAGGCCTTGTTCGAAAATTTTCAGACTCCGGGCCAACATATTGTCGGCGAGCCCGAGCAAACCCTGCTGCCGGAAGAGCGATCCGATGTCGCCGGTTATCTCACCAACCAGCGGATGCGCGCGGCCCAACGTCTCCTCGTAAATATCCTGGGCCCGGGTGTAATAGCGGGTAGCCTCATTGAAATTGCCAAGAGTGTGATAGAGCCCGGCCAAGTTATTGAACGCCGCCGCCAGTCTGGTGTGCCGGGTGCCGAGCGCTTCTTCCAACACGGCAATACCCCGCCCAAAGAAATAAATCGATTCTTCCGGCTTGCCCATTCTCGCGTAGAGCGCGCCGATATTGTTCAGAGACCGCCCATAGCGGGGTGAATCGCCGCCAAGGTTCTCCAACAGAATTTCACTCGCCCGCGTGTAAATGGGTAGAGCCGCGTCATATCTGCCTCGTTCCCGCATTAGTTCGGCAAGATTGTTCAAGACGCTCGCCACCCTGGGGTCATTTTTGCCGAAGGCCCTTTCCCGAATAGCCAGCGCGCGGCGCAAACTGGCCTCGGCATCCTTGTAGCGTCCCCGTTGCCGCTGTAGCGAGGCCATGCTGTTAAGCGTGACGCTCACCGACGGGTGGCTACTGCCAAATGCTTTTTCACGTATATCAAGGGATCGAGCGATACTTTGCTGGGCCGCTTCGTATTCACCCTGGGCCCGCTGCGCATCGCCTAAGTTACTGTAGACCACGCCCAACTGTGGATGCCCCGGATCAAGTGAACTTTCCCAATTCTCCAACGCGGTCTTAAACGCGGACACTGCCTCGCCATAGCGACCAAGCGCCGTCATCAACGTTCCCAAATTGTTAAGCCCGCGCCCAACCTCTGGGTGGGCGGGGCCCATCGTCTCTATCAACAGCGCGATAGATTTGCGCAGAAGCTGCTCGGCCCGCACATAGCTGCGGCGGACCCGGTAAAAATTCCCAAGATCGCCGTAGGCCAAGGCGACCAGCGGATGCTTTTCGCCCATCGCCCGCTGCAGGGTTTCCAAAGCTGCGCGAAAATGCTCCTCGGCTTTATCATCCCGGCCGGTATGGCCGTACATGCGGGCAAACTGGGTATGCGTCGCGCCCAGTCTAGGGTCGGTCTTTTCGAACTCACGAGCGGCCGCCAATGCAGCCTCCATAGCCTGAAGAGCCTCGCCCGGCTTGTCGTCTTTCATGGCTTGGACCGCGGCCTTCATATTCCGCTGCCAAGTCTCAACCTCGGCGGCGGCGGCTAGTCCGGTGGACGGTGCTGTCGCTGCTACGATGACCACAGCGAGGGCACAGAAAAGCCGCCACCGAATAATGTTTCGCCGGAAGGCTAAAAATGCGCTCATGCGTCAGTGTACACGTCTCACCAATCCAGCGAAACGCCTGGCGGATTTGCCGCTAGAGGCTTAAGCGGCCCGCGATCTCGGGGGAATCTTCCGCATAACGAAATGCCCGGAACACCCAATTCACCGTATCCCCCATAAACATGTCGTCAAAATGAGGATTGATGAACTCCCAGACGATGTCGCCCGCCGGGGTAACTTCGAATAAGCGGCCGAACGACCCCTCGCAGATGAGGGTATTGCCGTTCCACAGGCGCTCTGCGCCGCTGATATGGTGCGAGAAGAAAAAGGTCCACGGCGTGGAGCGGTATTCCCATACGGTCTCGTTGGTCTTCGGATCGAACTCTGTGATGAAGGAATGAGGGTGCGGCGTCGTGGTGTTCATACCGTTGGCGAACAGCATGATATTGCCGTTTGCCAGCATTTGACTGTCGTGCTGGTGGCCCCAGCTGTCGTCCCGGCGCTCCCACTTAATCTTGGCCGTCTTCTTGTCGATGATGGCGACGGTATTGATCTGGCGCAAGCTGATCAATATGTCGCCGTCGTGGGTGAGCGAACAGGTATTGCACCAGGCAAAGACCCGGCGCGGCACCAGTGGATGCAGCGGATAATTCTCCAGTTCCATATCATGGGCGTGCCATTCGAAAACGACGTCGCCGTCCGGGGTGACTTCCTTGACGAAATCGCTGACCATGCCCTCGGGTGGATCCGAATCCGGGATGCCCCCGATCACGCGCTTCGCCTTATCCTCGGGCATCATTTCCCAACCCGCGTACAGAATGTTGCCGTTGTCCAGCCGGCGGCAGTCATGGTGCTGCCAGTCGTCCTGATATTCCATCAGGACATTGCCGTCCCAATCGACCTCGCGCATCAATCCGCCCTTGGCCCCACCCTTAAATGGCGGCCCACCGTCGGTGTAGGCGCCGTAGAACAGATTGCCGTTGGGCAACAGCCGCGCATAGCCGCCGGGATACCCCGGCAGGTCCCATTCATGGACCACGTCGCCTTCCATATTCAAAAGATAGGTCTTCGGCCGCCACAGCGGTGAATACAGGGTAAATCCCGGCGCCGCGCCGGATTCGTTGGTGGTTAGGCCGGTTTTGATGGGCCGCATGGTTGATCGCCTCCCTCACGCTTGGAACGGCATAACTATTGCCCATTGTCGGGAGACGCTCAATGGCGCAGATCGGTATTTCCATCCAATGAAAAGACTTACTTTTCCCGAGTACGTAACGAAAGGTACATCACGGCAAAGGCCAGAAGGTAAGCCGCAGACAACCCCCATGACAGACCAAGGTCAAAGCTCATATATCCGTGAAAGCCCGCCCCGGCCAATATAATCAGTCCCGCGTACTGGGCGAAACGGCCGCCAAGCAGAACAGCGGTCTTTTTAGTGGTCCAACAAAACACTTTCAGCACTTCGAACAGGCTGATGAACACCACTGCACCAGCCATGGCCTGGAACAGAGTTGCCGACTGCGCCCATTTTGCGCCGAACAGCCACGGTACGATTGGGTCTGCCAGCCAGTACGTCAGGGCGCCCGCGATGATCAACGGTCCCGCCAGCACCAGAAGAAGTTTATCCCGGCCTTTTTGACGATCTACAGGATATTCCGTTCGGCCAAACCAATTAGCGGCCAGACGGGTTACAATTGGGGCCAGGAACTGTTGAGGGACGACCGCCAGGCGCTGGGCCTGGAAAAAGAATCCCGCAATCCGCTCTCCACCGATATGACCTGCCAGCAGGATGGTCACTTGCTGGAAACTGCCTTCTAAAATTCCGTCGAGCCAAATACCCTTGGCTTCGCCCACCAGATTTTTCATCTCGGCGATGCTTGGGAACCGGATCTTGAGAAATGTCAGACCGCCGATCAGGTGGAGGCTGATCAGGCTGGCCACGGACATAAAAATCTCGCGGATAAAAAGGACGATCGCCCCGACTCCGGAGAGCACCAAAAGCAACGACAAAAGATGAGACAGAGTCGATACACTGGTCTCCACGGTAGCCAAGCGCTTGTAAGGCATAGACCGTTCGAAAAAGGCTTTGTTGTGATCTGTCCAATGACGCAAGCCTATTGCCAAGACCAGCGCCAGCTCCCATCCCGAGGGATCTGTAAAGAGATAAAGCCATCCCAATACAATGACGGTGGCGGCCAGAGTTTCCAATAACAGCGCGGCGAAATAGTGTTCACGGACTTCCGTCGTAAATTCGTTCTCTGGCGCGCGAATGATCAGAACGTTGATGCGCAACGAGACAAGCCCGTAGATCAGCGACGCTGCGGCAAAGACCAGGGCAAAACGGCCAAAATCCTCCGGCAGCAGATATCTCACGAGCACCAAGTTGACGCCAAAGGCGATGAGCGCTTGCAGAACATTCCCGGACACCAAAAAAGCGCCGCCGACCCGCAGGGTTTTGTTATCAATCTCAGCCATATCCAATGATCATTAATCGTCCCCAATGGTTAATAAAACACCGATTTACGAAAAATGCGCCACTCGGCATCAGATGAATTGTGAAGGCAAGCGGTGTCTGATATGCCCAGTACCAGCGAAACATACGAAAGCAAAGACCCAGGCGGATGTCAGAGCGTCAGCAAGTAGTCATCGTCGGAGGCGGCCCGGTCGGCGTCGGCCTCGCCGTGGATTTGGGCCTCAGGGGCATCACCTGCACCCTGGTCGAGCGGCGGATCGAACCACAGCGCATCCCCAAGGGCCAGAACCTGACCCAACGCACCATGGAGCATTTCTATTTTTGGGGGTTGGAGCCGGAACTCCGTGCGGCCAGGGTCATGCCGCCGGAAACCACTATCGGCGGTGTCACGGTCTATGAAAATTTGATGGGCGAATATTGGATGATCCCGCCCCAGCGGGAAGCCGTCCGGGATTATTATTACCAGGCCAATGAACGCCTCCCTCAATACGAGATGGAATACGTGCTCCGCCGCAAGATGGCGGAACTGCCAACGGTGACGGCCAAACTCGGCTGGCGGGCGGAGGCGCTTGAACAGGACGAACACGGTGTTAGGGTCGTTATCAGCAAAAGCGATGGCAATGGCGGCGGCCAGGAGGAATTGGAGGCGGATTATGTGGTGGGCTGTGACGGGGCCCATTCTACTGTCCGGGACGCCATCGGGATCGAACGGTCGGGATCAGATTTTGACCAGATCATGGTCCTGGCCGTGTTTAGATCCAAGGACCTGCACGAGCTCCTCAAACGGTTCCCGGAACGCTCCACCTACCGGGTTATGCACCCGGACCTGAAAGGTTATTGGCAGTTCTTCGGCCGAATTGACGTGGGTGAAGGGTTCTTCTTCCATGCGCCAGTGCCCGCCAATACGACTCGGGACAATTACGACTTCCAGGGCTTGATCAATCAGATTGCAGGCCAAGAGGTGCATTGTGACTTCGACTATGTGGGGTTTTGGGACCTAAGGGTAGCGGTCGCGGAGCAGTATCAGTTAGGCCGGGTTTTCATCGCCGGCGATGCCGCACACAGCCACCCTCCCTACGGTGGCTTTGGGCTTAATAACGGGCTGGAGGACATCCGAAACCTAGGCTGGAAACTGGCGGCGCGGTTGCAGGGCTGGGGCGGCGAGGCGCTGTTGGAGTCCTATTCCGACGAACGCCGGCCGATCTTCAAGGAAACTGGCGAAGATTTCATCGCATCACGGATCGAGCGGGAAGGCGCCTTTTTTGACCGCTACAATCCGCAAAAGGACAAGGCGGCGTTCGAGAAAGCATGGAAAGAGCTTGAAAACAGCGGACGGGACTTCGTCATGACCTACGAGCCGAATTTCGAAGGCTCCTCCGTCATTGATGGCCCACCGGGCGGGGTCTGCAGCGCACACGGCAATCACACTTACACGGCGCGGGCGGGGCACCATCTACCGCCTCACTCGCTATCTTCCGGAAAGGACGTGTTCGAAGAACTGCTGGATGGTTTTACCCTCCTTGCCTTCGATGCGGACGATGAGGCGGTTAACGCCTTCGAGGCCGCTGCTGCTGAACTGACCATTCCGTTTAAAACCGTGCGAGACACCTATGCCGACCCCCGGACCCAATACGAGGCCAAGATGATCCTGGTGCGCCCGGATCAGTATGTCGTTTGGATCGGAGACACGCTCCCGGCGGACGCCAAGGCGCTGCTACAAAAAGCCGTCGGGAAGTAACAGCGAAGGCACACTCACCGCATCATTGTTTCTGGCAGGAACAACGCGATCTGGGGAAAGATTATCAGGATCGCCGCGCAGACCAGCATCGCCCCCCAAAACGGAATGATGCCCTTAAAAATTTCGCTCATCGGGACGTCCTCGGCGATGCCTTTCACCACGAACACATTCAAACCCAGGGGCGGACTGATCAGGCTCATCTCCAGCACCACCACCAACAACGCGCCGAACCAGATTGGGTCATAGCCCAATTCGAGGATCAGCGGAAACACGATGGGAATGGAGAGGACCATGATGGCGATCCCCTCCAGGAACGTGCCCAGAATGATATAGCCCAGGATGATCAGCAGAAGCACCGAAACCGGGGCGAGTTCAAAGCTACTCACGTATAGCGCCAGGTTCTTCGGAATCTCGGTGATCGCCAGAAAGGGGCTGAACAGAAACGCGCCGATCACGATCAAATAGACCATGGCGAATGTTTTAATGGTCTCGAGCGCACAGAACTTCATGGTTTCCACGGTCAAGGCGCGCCGGAACCCGGCCAATAAGAATGTCAGGAACGCTCCAACGCCCGCCGCCTCCACCGGCGTGAAGACACCCAGATAGATGCCACCCAGGACCACAAGGACGATGCCCATCAGCCACACGGATCGGCCCACAGCCTTCAGCCGCTGAGCGCCGTCCTGCCGATCAGCGGCGGGGCCGATGGACGGATCCCGCTTGGTCAGCAACGCGATGGTCATCATGAATAGAAGCGTCAATAGAATGCCCGGAAATACGCCGGCCAGGAAAAGCTGACCAATGGATTCCTCGGTCAGCAGGGCATAGATGATAAAGCCGGTGCTGGGCGGGATAAGAATGCCCAGTGTACCGCCAGCAGCCACACAGCCTGTCGCCAAACGAGGTGAATATTTGTAGCGCTCCATCTCCGGCAGGGCGACCCGCCCCATGGTCACCGCCGAGGCCAAACTGGAGCCTGAAACAGCGGCAAAGCCTGCACAACCAACAACAGTGGCGGAGGCCAATCCGCCCGGCCAATGGCCGACAAGGCTCCGTGCCAGCGCATAAAGATCCCGGCTCATGCCCGAGACCATGGCGTAATTCCCCATCAGGACAAACAGCGCGATAATGCTGAGGTCATAGTTGTAAGCAATCTCGAACGGCACGCTGCCGAGCAGCGCCAAGGTCGGGTCTAAACCACTCAGCGTGTAGTAACCGCCGACACCGGCAATGGCCAATGCGATGCCGATGGGCACGCGCAGGAAAATCAACAGGAACAGGCCCGCGATCGCAGCGATGCCGACAAAGGTAGGGCTCATTCCCCATCCTCCGGCGCGGCGGCGTGCCGGTCTTCGGGAATAAACATTCGCATGAACATGACCCCGGCAAACACGACACAGCCGAACGCCACCAGGTAGTAGAACGGATGGTACGGAATCAGTAGAAGCTGGGACGCTTCGCCGAAGTCTTTGACGTCGATCGACTGAATCGCCGTCCGCCAGGCGATCACCAGAAACAGCACCGCGCCGACCAGATTGATAAACTTGTCCAGGACGCGCGCTACCGGTGGGGGCAGCTTATCGTACAGCAGTTCGATCGCCACGTGGCCGCCCTTAATGCCGCAATAGGCCAAGCCGAAGAAGACCATGATCAACACCGCAAAATGGGTGAGATCAAAGACCCCCGTGATCGGCTTGTTGAAGAAATATCGCCCGGCCACATCAGCCGTTGTCAGGACCATTAACAGCATCAACACAATGCCGGCGGCATACGCCAGATAGGTCGTAACGGCGTCCGCGGCGCGGGCGATCCGGTTTTCCCTTGAAGGCATGGACTATTTTTTCAGATAGTCGGCCAACAGTTGCTTGTAGGGAATGCCTTGCTTTTCGAACGAGCTGACCCAACCGTCGACCACCTTCTCAAGCTTCTCCACCCACTGTTTACGCTCAGCGTCATTCAGGGACACGACGCTGGTTTTGGGATTGTCGTTGATCAACTTCAGCGATCCCCGTTGTGCGGCTTCGTAGTTCTTCGCTCCGACCAGGCTGTATTTCAGGCCGCTGTTCGCATCGATGTAATCCCGTTCAGACTTGGACAGGCCGTCATAGGACTTTTTGTTCATGGCGATGATGATCGGCGAATACCCGAACGGCAGATCGACGATGTACTTTTCCGCCACTTCGATGATCTTGAAGCTGCGAACCACCGAGATGCCGACAATCGCGCCGTCAACCACGCCCTTTTGGATAGCGCTATAGGTCTGCGGCATTGGCATGGCTACCGGTACAGCGCCCAGGCCTTCGATGATCGCCGCTTGGTTCTTGGACGGTGTCCGGAGTTTCATTCCCGCCAAATCACCCGGTGTTTTAACGATTTTGTTGGTCATCACCGCCGGCACGTCGGTGGCGAAGGCCGCCAGCAACTTAACGCGCTTATATTCGGACGCGATGTGCTTTTCATAAATACGCCAGAACGCCTCGGTCGCTTCGGACGGCGAGCCGTGCTGCAGCGGAATTTCCATCACCAGAGTGCGCGGGAACACGGTCGAGGTATAGCCGGGCAGGTGCAGTTCGATATCGGAAATACCGTTCACCACCCGCTTGAACGCACCGGGAGGGGCGCCGCCGATCTGGCTGCCGGGGAAGCCTTTAACCTTCACGCCGGGATTGGCTTTTTCCAGATCCTTGGCCCAGGGCATCATCATCTTGCCCCAAAGCGGGTGCTTCGGGCTCGGGAAGAAGGCCATCTTCAGGTCTTTCGCGCCAGCGGGTGTTACGCTGGCGGTCATGGAAAAGCCGGCCACCGCAGCCACCGTGGCTACGGCCGTTAAAGAACGCACGGCAAATTTGGTAAACTGTTTCATGAGTTTTCTCCCTGTTAAGAACGTTGATTTATTCTCCTGCCTGGCCGGGACGTTCACCGGCCAAACAATTACAAAAAGTGTAACGTGCTTCCGTTACGGGAAGAATAGGCAATATTTCCGGCGCGTTCAAATCTGCGCCCGTCTCTATGCGCTCGTCTTACCCTTCCAGGGGATGACCGCCGGCACCCTGGCTTTGTAGTCCGCATAGGCATCCCCATAGAGCGCCAATAGTTTCCGTTCTTCGAAATGCGTCCCGATCAGTAGATAGAGCGACCCCCAGATCGCCGTCGCCAGCGACAGATCATTTCGCACCAGCCCCCAGAGTAGCAAATACGCGCCCAGATACAGGGGGTGCCGCACGTAAGCGTGCCATCCCGTAGTCACTAGGGGATCGGGCGTCTCCCCCGACAGGCCCTCCCGCATCTGCCGGGTGCCGGCGAACAAGCCCAAATCATAGGTTTTCAGCGCCATCAACAGGATCAAGGCGCCCACCACGGCAACGGCGAATAACGCCGTAATCGCCCAGCCGGGCAGGACAAACGTCGGCTCCAGCACGGCAAATGCCCAGCCGCCGACGGCGATAACCACCCCGATGTGAACCACGGCGATGACATTATAGGCGAGCCGGTAGGTTCTGCCGAACAACGGCTTTAGTCGGTCTCCCGACAGGACCGTATGTCCCAGGCCAAAGCTGACCCAGGCGAGCGCATATATGATATGGGCGGAGAGGATATCCATGGTCCGTCCTCTCTACCATCATCCCGCCACAATTTAAAAACATCCTCGCGGGTAATCCTGTTCTAGGATACAATATTTAGGAGATAAGTCCGGTGCCCCGCGCGCCTGATAGCCTCGGAAATGCACATTAGATAGGGAAGAGACATGAACGAGCGAGCTCGATTGGGAAAACTGTGCGCCGGGGTGCTGGCAGCCGGGTTACTATCGGGCTGCATCGCGGTCGGCACCCCCTATCCGCCAAATATCGGCGGTGAAAAAGTAACAAAACCTTCGGCAGCCAATTTCCGGGGCCGTCCAGTGGTCAAAGTGACGTTTATCTCCACCACAGACAGTTCCACGGAAAATACCTTCTACAGCGATTACATCAAGACGCCGATCCGCACGTCGGCCCCGCCCAATCCAAACGACTCCGGCCTCGTTGAAACGGACCACGAGGAGGTCACCGACGACCAAATTGCCACCAACAATATGCGGGCCATGTTCGCCAAAAACACATTTTACGCCCTGCATCTAGCCAAGTATCTGCGGTTGCGCAGCAAAGGTGATTTGGCGGTGATCCTCAACCCGACGACCTTGGTATTTGAACCGGGTAAGGGCTACCGGCTGGAGCCGTTCGAAAAGGGGATGCCGGCCCATGATGTGGAAATCAACATCCTTACCTATGTCCACCCGAATACCCGGCCCTCCAATAAATCCAGTTTGATCACCAGCTATGGGGAGAGCCTGGCGCCAATCATTTCGGTACGGGTTGATCCAGCGGTGAAACCGGATACTGGCGGCGCGGTCGCGTTGACCAGCGAATTGGTCAATGCCGCCAACAATCCCGACGGCGAAGGCCTTCGCGCCCAGTTGATCGATATGCTCAACACCAGCCACTACGCGCAAAGCGCGGCCTCGGCCTCATTACAAGGCAAGTCCTTAGGCAGCGGCGCACTGGAAAAGGGAAAGTATTTTGAACTGGACGCCGGATCGCACGATCTGGAGAAAACGCCGATCCCGGAAACCTTAATTCCGGCCAAGGAACTCGCAGCGGCGAATTACAGCCCTGGCGCCTTTTTCGCTTACGAGTTCTATGACGCGTACTACAAAATGATCCTCGCAGCGCTCGGATTGGTCGATAATAACAAGGTCGTCACAACGGCGCAGAAAAAGTACTGGGCGGCGCTAGACAGTGCTGACTTAAGCGATGTCATGCTCAAGAACACCGATCAGGGGAAGAAAACGTTCCTATTGAAGGCCAAGGAAACAGAGGTCCGTTATCTGGAGGACCGGGATCAGCGCTGGACTGCAGCCTTGTTCGAAACAAACGATTTTCTTGGCAGCTTCAATAACTTAAGGGACTCGGAACAAGAAGCCCGCAATCAATATATTCAGGCCCAGACCCAGGCCGTGATCGGCGCGCTTATTGCTATAGGCGGGGCCGTGGCGGCGGCGAGGAGCGGTAGCAGTGACAATACCGCCGGAACCATTGGGGGCGTCGCGTTAATCGGTGTCGGTGCGGCACTGATCGCCCGGGCGGCCTCCGACCTGGAAACAATTGACGTCACCTTCAAAACTTCGTTTGAATCGGCCTATGACTCGCAAAAATCCTATGTTTTCGAGATTTCCGAAAGCGAACGCGTGGAAGTCCGCGCCAAGAGCTATGACGAATTCAAGAAATTCGTTAAGGAGCAGTATGACCGACGGTTTGGTCCAAACCGGACAGAGCCAGTTTCGTAGGCTGGCCGTTTCCGCCTTCGCGGGACTCTGTGCGCTATTGACCGGCTTTAGCGCCGGCGCGCAGGAGGCAAACTCCCCCGCCGCCTTTCTGGCAGCGGTGAAGGATAGCCCTGCCTGGAAAGCCTGTGACCAATATTACGATCAAGTCGATAGGTTCTCGAAGGCAGGCAAGCACTACGAAATCCGCACGGCCTCCATGGACTTCGTTAAAAACGCGCCCAAGGTCACTCTCAGATCAGAGCAGGAGCGGTTTTTGCTGGTTGAATGCATCAACCTGGCAAACGGCAACGCCACCTACTCTCATGAGCGCATCCAAATACTCGAAAAGTCCGATGACCAGTTTTTCGATAATCTCATGAAAGACACCGTTAACAACTCCAACGCCGCCCAATTCGAATACACCGGCGAGATCAAGGGCAAATACCAACTGAACGAGGATGTTGAGGCCGGCAAGGCCGAGTTTAACGCCACCCTGGAAGCCGGCCGGGCGGAGGCGCTGCAAAAAGTCTTGATCGGAACGGTTCTCGTCGGCGGCGTGGTCATTTCCGCGGCGACCGCCAATCAGTACGCGGACCCCTACAGCTACAACAATTTCGGCTCCACCTACAGCGGCAACGGCGTCAATACGCTGACCAACACGTTCGCCAACTTCGTCTCGATGATGGGCCAGGGCTACACCCCTGCCCCGCCGCCATCGCAAACCGCAAGTACGGGCAGCTTCGGCACGCCGCCGCCACAGACGAGCAACGTACCGTATACGGTCGCCCCCACGCAGCCTTCGTTGAAGCCGGGCGCAGCCAATTCGGGATCATCCTCGTCGACGCTACCGTCATCAAGCGCGCCAGCGCCCACCGCGCCGGAGTCCGGACGTCTGGTCTCGTCTGCGCCGGCGCCGCAAACACCCAAGCCGGCGGACAACAAGGCGGCGCATCTCGATCCGGCCTGCATTCAAGTATCACCGGAGAGCGAGGGCGCCTTGGCGCGGCTGTCGAACACCTGTCAAAAGCCGGCGGAGTGGCTTTGGTGCTGGGTTCAAGATGGCCAAAACGATTGCACGCCGGAACATTTTTCCGGCGTTATCAAAGCCGGAGAAACCACCACCGTCTTCGGCCCGGGCATCGGCAAGTCCCTGCGTCCCCGGTCCGTTGTATGCGACATGTCCGACAAGGAGAAGTTCTGCAGCCTTTAGGCGGCGGCTGAGAGCATGAGCTGGCTCCCCCCAAACGCGCGTATCCTCGAATACAAGATCATCGAGCGGCTGGGCAGTGGCGGTTTTGCCAACACGTATCTGGCGACCGACGTTAATCTCAACCGCAAAGTCGCGATCAAAGAATTCTTTCCACATCGGCTCTGCGACCGGGGGGAGGAATTCAACGTTGTGCCAAAGCCCGGATCGGAAGACGCGTTCAACCGGCTGCTGGGCAATTTTATCGCCGAAGCGCAAATCCTGGCCAAGTTCGACGTCCCGAACATCGTCAAGGTCACCCGTTATTTTGAGGGTCTCGGCACGGCGTACATCATCATGGACTATGTGGAGGGCCGGCGGCTGGACGACATCATCGCCGACAACCAGGTCGTGTCCGACTTAACGACCCGGCGCTGGCTCGAAGGATTGTTGAAAGGCCTGGGGGCGATTCACGAGGCCGACATCATTCACGGCGACATCAAGCCCAGTAATATCATCATCACCGGGAACGGCGATCCGGTGCTGATCGACTTCGGCGCCTCCGTAGCGTTTCAGACCATGTCGGATACGATGGAGGCGTTTGATCAATTGTATCTGACCCGCCGTTATGCCGCACCAGAGGCTTTTACCGACCCGCCGACGATCGATCACCGGTTCGACTTGTTCGCTTTGGCCGCCGTGTTTTTCGAAGTCATCACCCTTGAAAAATTTCAAGGCGACGACGCGCCTGACCGCGCCTCCACGGAAATTCTGGCTTATGGCCGCCATCACGATGCGAAGCTGCTGAAATCCATAGAGCGATCGTTGCGCGCCAAGCCAGATGAGCGGTTTGACACCGCCGAGGATTGGCTGGATCAGCTTACCCTATCGGGCCTGCAAAAATTCAGCCGGGGCATCGGTAAGCGGAAATATTCCCTCGCCGCAACCGTGATC
>Ga0181578_10000041_pt1 | contig 97484 bp, 92 predicted proteins | sample 071ome_21_FD_148659 | JGI IMG/M metagenome (GOLD analysis project Ga0181578, IMG submission 148659) | Coastal salt marsh microbial communities from the Groves Creek Marsh, Skidaway Island, Georgia - 071401CT metaG (spades assembly) | ecosystem: Environmental > Aquatic > Marine > Intertidal zone... | reverse complement strand
CCTCCGCGGCGGCCCGGAGATCCTCGATGCGGCTGTTGGTACACGAGCCGATGAACACGGTGTCGACGGAGATATCGCGGATGGCGGTGCCGGGGGTGAGGCCCATGTAGTCGAGCGCGCGGGTCACTGTCTCGCGGGTGGTGGGGTCGTTGTAATCCTCGGGGGAAGGGACACGGTCGTCGATCGAGGCAACCTGCGCGGGGTTGGTGCCCCAGGTGACCTGTGGGCGGATGGTGGCAGCATCGATGACCACCTCGGTGTCCCAGGTGGCGCCCTCGTCGCTGGTCAGGGTGGACCAGTCGGCGACCGCGGCCTCCCAGTCGGCGCCGCTCGGCGCGTGATCGCGGTCCTTGAGATAGTCGAAGGTGGTCTGGTCGGGGGCGACGAGGCCGGCGCGGGCTCCGGCTTCGATCGACATGTTGCACACCGTCATGCGGCCCTCCATCGAGAGGGATCGGATCGCCGAGCCGCGGTACTCGATGACGTGGCCGATCCCGCCGCCGGTGCCGATGTGTCCGATGATGGCGAGCACGACGTCTTTGGCGGTGACCCCTGCGGCCAGTTCGCCTTCGACGGTGACCGACATCCACTTCGGTCGCGACTGGGGAAGCGTCTGGGTGGCGAGGACGTGCTCGACCTCGCTGGTGCCGATGCCGAAGGCGAGGGCGCCGAAGGCGCCGTGGGTGGCGGTGTGGCTGTCGCCGCAAACGATGGTCATTCCCGGGAGGGTGCGGCCCTGCTCGGGTCCGATGACGTGGACGATGCCTTGACCGGCGTCACCCATCGGATAGTGGGTGATGCCGAACTCGCGCGCGTTCTGCCGGAGGGTGTCGACCTGCTTGGCGGAGATCTCGTCGGCGATCGGCTGATCGATGTCGGCGGTCGGGACGTTGTGGTCTTCGGTAGCGACGGTGAGTTCGGGGCGGCGCACGGTGCGTCCGCTGAGCCGCAGCCCCTCGAACGCTTGAGGGCTGGTGACCTCGTGGATCAGGTGGAGGTCGATGTAGACGAGGTCGGACTCACCGGGCGTGGAGGCGACGAGGTGCCGGTCCCAGATCTTCTCCGGGAGTGTCTTCGGTCTCGTCTCGGCCATCGGTGTCCGCCCTCTCCGGTACTCGTCTCGGTCGCTGTCGGCCCCGAAGCGTACCGGCGGGCCGCTCTGGCGACCTCGGGGTCACCAAGCGCCGACGAGTTCGACGATCGCGATGAGGTCGCGTCCGGCGGGCAGGCCGAGGCCCGGTTCGCCGTCGGGCCCGAAGGCGAGGTCGGGAGGCATCTTCAGGATTCGCGTTCCACCCACCGACATCCCGGTGATGCCCTGCTGGAGCCCAGGCAGGGTGTAGCCGTCCTCGAGGAGGATCTCGAGGGGCTCGCCGCGATCCCAGGTGTTGAAGAGGGTGACGCGGTTGTCGCCGCGCGCGAGGAGCAGGTGGGCGAGCACCGTGTCGCCGGTGACGGCGGTGTGGCCATCTCCCTCGACGAGATCCTCGATGCTGAGTTCGAGGGCTCCGTCGGAGGGTGCGGTGTCGATGTCGAGCGGGGCATCCTCGGCTCGGGTCGGTGGCACGACGGCGCGCACGTCGACGATGAAGGTGAGCGCGTCGCCGGCTTTGATGGGGTCGCCCGGCGGGTTGTCGCCGTAGGCGAGGTCGGCGGGGATGTCGAGCCGGCGCTTCGTGCCCGGGGTGGCGCCGAGGAGTCCGTCGTCCCAGCCTTGGATGACCTGGCCGGCGCCGACCGTGAAGTTGAGGGCTTGGCCGCGGGCGAGGCTGGTGTCGAAGAGTTCGCCGGTCAGGGTGATGACGCCGACGTAGTCGACCCACACGGAGTCGCCCGGAGCTGCCTTTCGTCCGGTGCCGGTCTCGATGTCGGTGATGAGTAGTTCGGTCGGGGCCTCGTCGAGAGGTTCGACGTCGAGGGGGTTCTCGCCGATCGTGGTCGTCGGCGCATCAGCGTCGACTGGGCTGAGTTCGACGTCGGTGACATCGCTCTCATCCGCGCCCGTGTCGTCGCCCCCGCATGCGCCGGTCATCGCGATGACGAGCAGCGCGGCGAGGCTGAGGCTTGTCGGGCGGAGCCGGGGAAGCACCGGGGGGACGCTAGCGGGATCGGATGTGACGCTCGTCCAGCCATGCGGCCTCGTCCTCTCCGAGCGGGGTCGATGGCGGGTGCTGGGTGAAGGGCCACAGCTCCTCGGCGAGCCGCCGGTAGTTGCCGCGGGCACCGAGTTCGCCGAGCAGGGCGTAGAGGCCGAGGTTGATGCGCTGGATGAACACGAAGGCCCGGGGAACGGTCGCGTACTGCGAAATCGGACTCGACCGATCGAAGGTGTGGCGCACGATGCTCGACGCGTACGACGGTGTCCAGGTCATCTCGCGATCGGCCGAGACGGGCTCGTAGAAGTGGGAGAAGTAGTCGCCGACCTCGTCGGTGTCGACGGGAGCGTCGGGGAGCAGCATGCCGGCCTCTTCGAGGATCGCGCGGAAGGCCGGCACATCGTGTTCGACGGCGGCGAGTCGCACCATGGTCTCGAAGGTGTGCATCTCGGCCTCGCTGAACTCCTTGACGAGTCCGAAGTCGAGGAAGGTCACCCGCCCGTCGCCGTGGAACAGGTAGTTGCCGGGGTGTGGGTCGCCGTTGAAGGCGCGCATCGTGTAGAGGCTTCGGAACACGAAGCGGAAGATGGTCTCGGCGGCGAGATCGTGCTCGCGCTCATCCCAGGTGAGCAACTCGGCCCAGGTGTGTCCGTCGACGAGGTCGGTGGTGAGTACCCGGGCGGTGGACAGATGGTCGACGACGTCGGGGATGTGGATCCTCGGGTGACCTCGGTAGAAGTCGGCGAATCGTCGCTGGTTGTCGGCCTCGCGCCGATAGTCGAGTTCTTCGCTGAGTCGTTCCTTGATCTCGTTGACCATCTCGGTTGGGTCGAGTCCGCCAAATCCCTGCCGCAGGATGGCGCCGAGCAGGTCGGCGTTGCGGAGGTCGGCCGAGATGGCCTCGTCGACCCCCGGGTACTGCACCTTGACGGCGACGGCTCGCTCGACGCCGGTGTCGGGGTCGATGATCACGGCGCGGTGCACCTGGCCGATCGAGGCGGCGGCGATCGGCTCGGGATCCCATTCGGCGAAGACCTGCTCGGGCGGCGCGCCGAGTTCGGCAGTGATGACCGAGTCAACGAGGTCCGACGACATGGGTGGGGCGTTCGATTGGAGTTGGGCGAGGGCGAGCCGGAGCGGTTCGGGAAGCCCCTCGTCGAGGTAGCTCGCCATCTGGCCGAGCTTCATCAGCGCGCCCTTCATTCGACCGAGCTCGTCGGCGACCTGCTGGGCGGTGGTGAGGCGTCGACGCTCGTCGAGTTCGATTCGCCGTTCGGTGGAGGCGAACACTTTGCGCGCGGCGGTGCCGGCGTAAGTGCCACCGACCCGTGCTCCGAGGCGAGCGACGCGGGCTGAGCGCCCCACCCAAGATCTTGAGAGGTCAGCGCCGGCCATGAGCGTCCACGGGGAGGCGAGCGACAACGGAGTCGACCGCTCGAATGAGGGTGGGAACGAAGCGATCGGCGTTGGCGACCACGGCGTCGTGCTCTCCGTCGACTCGGAACGCTTCTGCGTCGGGGATGCGGTCGAAGAGTCGGACCTGGCGTCGCAGGGGGACCACCGGGTCGCGCATGGTGACGATCACCGACGTCGGGACGTCGATCTCGTGGAGCCAGTCAGTGGAGGAGAAGTTGCCGAGGGCGCGGCCTGCTTCGAGGACCATGCGCCAGTCGTGGCGCGCGGCTTGGGCCACAGCCCAGGGGCCCCAAGTCTCGGTTTTGCGGCGGAGATACACCTGATCGGAGATCCGGTCGCGGGCCTGCGAGGGGGTGACCCGGGCGAGGGCCGCGAGTCCGGTGAGCCCAAGGAAGGAGAGTCGCTCGTCGCGACGCTCGGCGAAGTGGGGGGCGGTGGCGGCGAGGACGAGGCCGTCGACTCGGTCGCGGTGGCGGCGCCAGGTGAGTTGCGCGATGGCGCCGCCCATCGAGTAGCCGATCGGGATGAAGGTGTCGACACCGAGGGCGTCGGCGACGCGGGCGACGTCATCGGCGCAGTCCTCGAGGCGCACGACCCGCCGGGTGCGGAGGCCGCCTCCGTGACCGCGCTGGTCGAAGGCGATGACTCTGACGTGCTCGCCGAGCGCTCGGTAGCAGGTGAAGAAGTTGATGTCGGCGCTCGCCGTCCAACCGTGGATGAGGATGACGGTTGGAGCACCTTCTGGGCCGGGCATTTCGCGCACCTCGACGTCGCCGAGTCCGGCCAGGTCGAGGGTGGTCGACGGCGGGAGTTCAGGTGCGGGGGGTTCGGCGAGGTCGCCGGCCTCGTTCTCCGCTGTCGTCGTGGTGCTCACAGTGCTCCGGGGGGTCAGATCTCCTCGATGGAGAGAATCTCAATGCGCAACCGCCCGTTGGGGGCGTCGTATTCCACCCACTGCCCGGCGGTGGCCTCTGATTCGTCGAGGGCCTGCCCGAGCGGAGAGGTCGGGGTCATCACCTCGACGTCGTCACGTCCGAGGGTGATGACCTCCTCGGGGTCGCCGACGACGTAGCGCTCGGCGTCGTCCTCTGAGTCGCCGTCGTAGCGGATGGTGAAGATGCGGAGGCTCTCGGTGATCTCGGCGTTCTCGAGGAGGTGTTCGAGCTGGCGGATGCGGCCCTCCATATGGCCCTGCTTGTCTTTGGCCGCGTGATAGCCGGCGTTCTCGCGCAGGTCGCCCTCCTCACGGGCCCGTTCGATCTCCTCGGCGACCTCGATGCGTCCGCGACTGGTCAGATCGTCGAACTCGGCTTTGAGGCGTGCGTGGGTGGCGCGGGAGAGATGCGGGGTGGCCATGGTGGAGGCAGGCTACCGGTGGGTATCGGCGGGGTCGATCGGAGCCGCGGTCCGTTCATCGTGGTCCCCGCGAGGCCCGCCAATAGATTGGGCGGCCTATGACGCATCGGATCGCGGTGATCGGCGGGGACGGAATCGGGCCGGAGGTGACCGCGGAAGCCCTTCAGGTGGTCCGCGCCGCTGGGGTCGAGGTGGAGACCCAGGAGTTCGACCTCGGAGGGGCTCGTTACCTCCGCGATGGGGAGATCCTGTCCGATGACACCCTCAACGAACTGCGGGCCTTCGACGCCATCCTGCTCGGCGCGGTCGGAGACCCTCGGGTGCCGCCCGGGGTGATCGAGCGCGGGCTTCTGTTGAAGATGCGCTTCGAATTGGATCTGTACGTCAATCAGCGTCCGTTCTTGGGAACGGCGCCGGGTCACGCAGAGCCTCATGACTTCGTGGTGATCCGCGAGAACACCGAGGGACCGTATGTCGGCGAGGGTGGCGTGCTCCGTCGTGGCACCCCTCAGGAGGTGGCCACCCAGGGTTCGGTGAACACACGCCACGGTGTGGAGCGCTGCATCCGCCACGCCTTCGAGTTGGCCGAGTCGCGTTCAGCGCGTCATGTCACCCTCGTGCACAAGACGAATGTGTTGACCTTCGCCGGAGACCTGTGGGAGCGCACCTTCAACGAGGTCGCTGCGGAGCACCCCGGTATCGCGACCGCCTATAACCATGTCGACGCGGCCTGCATCTACTTCGTGCAGGACCCGCACCGCTACGACGTTGTCGTGACCGACAACCTCTTCGGTGACATCCTCACCGACCTCGGTGGGGCGGTGTCGGGCGGAATCGGCCTCGCGTCCTCCGCGAACTTGAACCCGGCCCGCACCGGCCCGTCGATGTTCGAGCCGGTGCACGGCTCGGCTCCCGACATCGCGGGAACCAACCGCGCGAATCCGACGGCGGCGGTGTTGTCGGCGGCGTTGATGCTTGACTTCTTGGGCGAGTCGGCGGCGGCCGATCGCATCCGGGCGGCATGTGTCGACCTCCCGACTGGGTCGACGACCGAGGTCGGTGCGATGATCGCCGACCGAGTGAGAGACTGAGGAACGATGCCAATCACACCCACCCCGAAAATCTGGATGAACGGCGAGCTCGTCGCTTGGGACGAGGCCCGAATCCATGTGCTCACTCACACGCTCCACTACGGCATGGGGGTGTTCGAGGGCATTCGCGCCTATGCGACCAGCGATGGCCCGGCGGTGTTCCGTCTCACTGAGCACATTCAGCGCCTGCATCGTTCGGCGCACATGCTCGGCATGGAGATCCCGTTCTCGGTCGAGGAGTTGATCGCGGCGACCAAGGCGACGGTGGCGTCCACCGGGCTTGACGAGTGCTACATCCGCCCGATCGCGTACCTCGGTTACGGGGAGATGGGCATCAACACGATGCCGTGCTCGGTGGATGTGTCGATCGCGTGCTGGCCGTGGGGCGCCTATCTCGGTGACGACGCCGTCGAGAAGGGGATTCGTCTGAAGACGTCGTCGTGGACGCGTCATGACCACAACATCATGCCGCCGGCGGCGAAGACGACCGGCAACTACGTGAACTCCTCGCTCGCCAAGGTGGAGGCGTTGCGCGCCGGTTACGACGAGGCGGTCATGCTGGCGCCGAACGGGCTGGTCGCGGAGTGCTCTGGCGAGAACATTTTCGTCTCGCGTCATGGCATGTTGCTCACGCCGCCGCTGTCAGCGGGTGCCCTCGAGGGCATCACGCAGAACACGGTGATCACGATCGCTCGCGACCTCGGGTTCGACGCGCGCACGGACAATCTCGCCCGCAGCGATCTGTACATCGCTGATGAGGCCTTCGTGTGCGGCACGGCGGCGGAGGTGTCGGCGGTGAACTCGGTGGACGACCGTTCGATTCCGTGCCCGGGTCCGATGACCCGCGCGATCGCGGCGACCTACTCCGACGCGGTGCACGGTCGGGATGACCGGTACCGCCACTGGTGCGAGACGCTCTGATCTAACTCGATCGCGGGCCGGTCTCCGACCGCGATCAGGTCCGTCGGGATGACCGGTACCGCCACTGGTGCGAGACGCTCTGATCTGACCGCGCTGATCTGATCGGGTTGATCAGCTCCGCGCCATCATTTTCCGGAGCATGTCCACGAACCGCTCGTGGTCCGCGTGCATTACGACGAGAGCGTTCGGCTCCCGACGGGTGAACCCGAGCAGGTCCATCACGACCATCCCGCGAGTCGTCACCGAATCGCATTCCACGTCAAGGTGCATCCGTCGCGTCTCGGTGGCGATCGTCGGGTCGATGGCGTAGGCCATCGCGATCGGGTCAGGGAGATCGAATCCGGCGAGTTTCGTCTCTGTCGCGCAGAACGAGGCGACCGTCGCCTGAATGTCGACGCAGAACTCGGCGAGTGGCGTGCCGATGGCTCGAAGTTCATCGGCGAGCGCGGGCACGATCACCGCGTCGCGTCGGCTGATGTCCCAGCCAACGAACTCGAGGGGCAGGCCCGAATCGAGCACTACCTGCACGGCGTGGGGATCGACCCACATGTTGAACTCGGCCACCGGATTGACGTTGCCGACATGATCGGCGGCGGCGCCCATGATCACCACGCGGGGAATCCGCTCGGCCAGGGTCGGGTCGCGACGTACGGCGAGCGCGATGTTGGTGAGTGGTCCGAGGGTGACCAGGGTCAGTTCGCCGGCGTAGGTGTGGGAGGCCTCGATGAGGGCGTCGACCGCGTGCCCCGGGTTGGGCGCCCGCCCGTTGAGGGGGAGGCCGATGTCGCCCATGCCGTCGTTCCCGTGAACGTTTTGGGCGGTGCCGAGCTCGAGCACGAGGGGACGGTCGGCCCCGACATAGACGGGAACGTCCTCACGACCGCAGACCTCCCGGGTGTAGAGGGCGTTCTGCACGGCGGAGTCGAGGGGCACGTTCCCCGCCACCACTCCGATGCCGACGACGTTGACACGGTCGTCGGTCAGCGCGAGGGCGAGGGCAACGGCGTCGTCGCTGGCGGTGTCGGTGTCGATGAAGAAGGGGCGCGAGGACATCGACGGAACACTAGGTGTCGGGTCACCCGACGGATCAGCCGGCGTTGTCGCGCTTGCGTGCCGCCATCCCGCCGAGCGCCTCGAACACGAGGCGGTGGGCGGCGTTCACGGTGAGGTCGCTGACGTCGTAAGCCGGGGCGACCTCGACGACGTCCATACCGACGACGTCGTGGCGACGGGCGAGTTCGCGAACCGCGCGGAGCAGGTCGGCGCTGGTGAGACCACCGGGTTCGGGAGTGCCGGTTCCGGGGGCGTGCGCTGGGTCGAGGCTGTCGACGTCGACCGAGATGTAGAGGTGGTCGGCTCGGTCGAGGGCCTCGGCGACGGCGTCGTCGAGCACCGCTTGGAAGCCGCGCTCCCAGATTTCCTGCATCGTGTGCCAGACCATGCCCTGCTCGCGCATCCACGAGAAGGTTTCGGCGGGCGGCCAGTAGCCGCGCAGTCCGACCTGCACGAACCGGTCGCCGGGAACCGCTCCCGACTCGATGAGTCGTCTCATCGGGGTGCCGTGGCTCGCGAGGTTGCCATCGATGATGTCGGCGGTGTCGGCGTGGGCGTCGAAATGGACGATGCCGACGTTCCCGTAGCCGTAGGTGTCGGCCACGGCGGTGGCAGCCGGCCAGGTGATCGAGTGGTCGCCGCCGAGGATGATCGGCACGATCCGCCGGCTCGCGACCTCGGCGACCCGGCTGCGGATGTTCGCGTGACCAGCTGCGGCGTCGCCGTGGGGGCAGTGGGCGTCGCCGAAATCGACGACGTCGAGGTGGTCGAAGATCTCGAGGTCAAGATCAATGTGGTAGGTGCCTGCTTCGTAGGCGAGCGCCCGGATGGCGCGCGGCCCGAAGCGCGCCCCGGCGCGGTTGGTGGTCGTGATGTCGAGCGGCGCTCCGACGATGGCGACGTCGGGGGACCACTCGTCGAGTTGCTCCGGGTCGGTAAGGAAGGGACGCTGGCCGAAGGTCGACAGGCCACCGAAGACGTAGCCGAGCTCGAGTTGCTCGCGCATTCCGGGGGAGAGGCGCGGGTCGTCGCTCATGGCCACGAGTGTAGGTGCGGGCGAAAAGTACGAGGGCCCCGGGCGGTGCTGCCGTGAGGCGCTCCACCCGGGGCCACCCGAGTTGCGGAATCCACCGGTGGTCGACCTTCGGGCGTTAGCCTTCTTCCGACCACTCACATCGCCCGTCGTCCTTGCGGACGGCGGGCGATGCCGCTATGTGGGCCGTCTCCCCCTTCACCCTTGCGGGCTCCGGATCTTCCGGCTCACGACCCCCGCTCTTCGAGCGATGCGACCGTTGCCGGCCTCACCTCCCGAATCCTGGGGATCCGGTGAATCCCGCTCCGCTCTCGCCTCCGTCGGTTCGGTTTCCGTGTCGCTCTCGGTTGCCCGGTCGCTTCTCGGTCCGTCTCCGTCGTGCGCTGAGTGGAACGAGTGTCACTCTGCCAGCCGCATCACCGCAGGTCAAGAGGTATTTTTGAATTCACAGGGTTATCCACCACATTTCTTGGTTATCCACCGGAAATCTTGGTTTGTCCACCGTTCATCCACCGGAAACCCACAGCGGAATCCACAGTTTTCGGTCGGCGAGAGCGCCGACTTGCGCTCTCGCCGGCGAGGCGGTTGAATAACGGGCGATGAGGAACGCAACGACCGCCGCCCGCATCATCATTATTCGCTAGAGCACGTGGACTCCACGTGCTCGTTTCGCCGCCCTCGGGCGGCATTTCGCTTTTTCGGAACCAGACTCACACCACAAACCGATCCCGAGCCGGGACCATCGGAGAACAGGCAGAGAGATGAGCAACCAGCAGAAACAGATCGAGGTCTTCGACACGACACTGCGCGACGGACTCCAGGTGGAGGGAGTCACCGCCACCGTCGACGACAAGCTGCGTATCGCCGAGCAACTCGACCATCTCGGCGTGCACTTCATCGAGGGAGGGTGGCCTGGCGCCAACCCGAAGGACATCGAGTTCTTCTCCCGCGCTGCCACCGAGCTCAACCTCACCACGAGCACCCTCGTCGCCTTCGGCTCGACCAGGCGGCCCCGCGGCCGCGTCGATGAGGACGCGACCCTTCAGCATCTTCTCGACGCCCAGACGCCGGCGGTGTGCATCGTCGCCAAGAGCTGGGACTACCACGTCATTGAGGCGCTGCAGACCACGCTCGACGAGGGCGAAGCGATGATCGCCGACTCGGTCGAGTTCCTCGCCGGTCACGGACGTCGCGTGCTCGTCGACATGGAGCACTTCTTCGACGGGTTCAAGCGCAACCCCGAGTTCGCCCTCCGGGCCCTCGAAGCGGCCATCGTGAAGGGCGCCACCCACGTCGTGCTCTGCGACACCAATGGCGGTTCGCTCCCGCACGAGATCGAGGAGATCGTCGGCGCCGTGTACGCCCATGTCGGCGATGACGTCACGATCGGCATCCACTGTCACGACGACACCGGCTGCGCCGTCGCCAACTCGATGGCCGCCGTCCGCGCCGGAGCCCGCCACGTGCAGGGAACCCTCAACGGCCTCGGCGAGCGCACCGGCAACGCGAACCTCACCACCATCATCCCGAACCTGCAGGTCAAGCAGGACTACCTCTGCCTTCCCGAGGGTCGTCTCGAGCGGCTGACCGTCGTGTCGCACCGGATCGCCGAGACCCTCAACCGGGCGGTGAATCCGCAGGCTCCCTACGTTGGTTCCTCCGCGTTCGCGCACAAAGCCGGCCTGCACGTGTCGGCCATTAAGCGGGCCCGCGACGCCTACGAGCACGTCGACCCGCAGATGGTCGGAAACGACACCCGCTTCGTTGTCTCGGAGATGGCGGGCCGCGCCACCATCCAGATCAAGGCCGAGGAGATCGGCCTTGAACTCGATGGCCCAGCCGTCAACCAGGTGATCGACGACCTGAAGCGACTTGAGCACGAGGGCTACCACTTCGAGGCGGCCGACGCCTCGCTCGAGTTGCTCATGCGACGGGCATCGGGCTGGGAGCACGACTTCTTCCGGGTCGAATCGATGCGGGTCATCACCGACGAGCACGCTGAGGCGATGGGCTCGGTGTTCAACACCGAAGCGACCGTCAAGGTGTGGGTGGGCGACCAGCGCCACGTTGAGACCGCCGAGGGCAACGGCCCGGTCAACGCGATCGACACCGCATTCCGTCGCGCTGTGCAGCAGGCCTACCCGCAACTCGCCTCGGTCCACCTGACCGACTTCAAGGTGCGCATCCTCGACGGTGGCGAGGCCACCGGTGCGGTGACCCGCGTACTGCTCAGCGCCTCCGACGGTCGTGGTGATTGGACCACCATCGGGGTGAGCGCGAACATCATCGAGGCCGCGTGGCGAGCCCTTGAGGAGAGCATCGTCTACGGGCTGCTGCGTTCCGTCGAGATGGTTCCGGCCGTCGGCTAGAACTTCGCCATGGCCGCCCCCCGATCAGCCCCCGCCGGACTGCGCGCGCGCTCGCACTACCGCTCGCCCGATGTGGTGCCCGACGGTTGGGCGCCCGACCGTCCCGCCGAGATCGACGGGTTGCAACCGGTTGGTCGACGTCTCGGCTCTCAGGGGCCGGATCAGGGGTTCGCCCTTCGGGTCGCCGGACGGTTCCGTGATCGGTTGCATCCGGGCGAGGGTGTGAGCGTCGACGACGCGATTCGCGGTTGCCTCGGTATCGCGCTTCGGCGGGCGTCGATGGCGAGTCGCGCGCCGGTGGTGCACGACCTCACCATCGCCTTCACGATCTGGGGTTTTCTCGATCCGACGCCTCCCGCCGAGTTGGTCGCTGAGCGCCGCCGGCTTTTCGCCGGGGTGGCCGATGTGAACCACCACTACACCGAGGCGCGGGCCATCGTCGATCTCGTGCCCGACTCGACCCTTGAGGCGAGTGTCGCTCAGGTGGTGTCGGTGTACCCAGCGCAATGGCGCCAACTCACCGGCATCGCCGGCTCACGCTGATCCGTCCGGCTCCCCGCGGGCCGCAGCTGCGGTCGTAGTCTCCGAGCATGCACATCGGAGCGTTGATCTTCCCGACCGACCGGGCCATGAGACCCGAGCGTCTCGCCGCGGAGCTGGAGCGGCGCGGTTACGAGTCGATGTGGGTGGCCGAGCACACGCACATCCCGTTGTCGCGGAAGTCGCCGTACCCGGGCGGAGGCGAACTGCCCGAGATGTACACGCGCACCATGGACCCGTTCGTCGCCTTGACCGCTGCCGCGATGGCCACCACGACACTTCGGGTCGGCACCGGGATCTGCCTCGTCAACCAGCACCATCCGATCAACGCAGCGAAGCAGGCCGCCTCGATCGATCATCTCTCCGGAGGGCGGCTGCTCTTCGGTGTCGGTGTCGGCTGGAACACCGACGAGATGGAGCACCACGGCGTCGACCCCTCGAAGCGGCGCTCGTCGGCGCGTGAGCGCGTGCTCGCGATCCGCGAGTTGTGGACGGCCGAGGAGGCCGAGTTCCACGGTGAGTACGTCGACTTCTCGGCGAGTCTCTCCTACCCGAAGCCGGTCAGCTCTCCGCATCCGCCGATCCTGATGGGCGGCGCCGGGGGTCCGGTCACTTTCCGTCACGTCGTCGAGTACTGCGACGGGTGGATTCCGATTCACGGTCGTAGCGATCCGCTCGAGAACCTGCCGCTGCTCCGCTCGATGGCGGCCGATGCCGGCCGCGACCCCGACTCGCTCGACATCAGCATCTACGGCTGCCCGATGGACGCCGAGGCCGTCGACCGCTACCGCGAGGCGGGTGTCGACCGGGTGATCTTCTGGTTGCCGGCGATCGAGGAGGAGGCATTGGTGCCAATTCTCGAGCGTCATCAAGACCTGCTCGACGGCTGAGGCCCCGGACGGTCGGTCCTAGGCTCGAGCCATGCCCGTGACTGAAGGTTCCAAGTCTCCGAAGTTCGAACTGTTGGATCAGCGCGGGGAGCGGGTTCGACTCGCCGACTTCGCCGGTCGGAAAGTGCTGGTCTACTTCTACCCGAAGGCCGATACGCCCGGCTGCACGAAACAGTCCTGTGGTTTGCGCGACATCGCGGGCGAAATCGGCGACACGGCGATCATCGGCATCAGCCCCGACAAGCCGGCCAAACTCGCCCGCTTCGATGAGAAGTACTCCCTCGGGTTCACCCTGCTCAGCGATGAGGACCACGCGGTAGCCGAGGCCTTCGGGGTGTGGGTCGAGAAGTCGATGTACGGCAAGAAGTACATGGGAGTTCAACGTTCGTCGTTTCTGATCGACGGCACGGGTCGCGTGGAGCGCGCTTGGCCGAAGATCAGCCCGGCGGACACCCCGACCGAACTGTTGCGGGCCCTCGGCGCCTGAGGAGCGGTCAGCCGCCGATCGCGTGCGACCGAAGGTCCTCGAGGTCGACGTACTCGAGGGCTGAGATGTGGGTGCTTTCGAGCACCACAGGGCAGGCTCGACCGGCCTCGAGCGCCTCGCGCCATCGCATGGCGCACACGCACCACTGATCGCCGTCGCTCAGTCCGGCGAACCCGTACTGGGGCATCGGTGTCGACAGGTCATTGCCCATCGAACGGGAGAACTCAAGGAAGTCGTCGGTCACCCGGCAGCACACGACATGCATGCCCGGATCGTCGCCCCGGTTCTCGCAGCATCCGGTGCGGTAGTAGCCGGTGAGCGGGTCGTAGGAGCACGGCTGGAGTTCAGTACCGAGCACGTTGATCTGGTTCACCTCTCCATCACACCACGTAGTCTCGGGGTCGTGCGAGACGCAGGAACCCCACTCGTGGCCGTCGTGATGGGTTCGACGAGCGACTGGTCGACGATGTCGGCCGCCGTCGAGACGCTCGACTCGCTCGGTGTGTCTCACGAGACCGCTGTGCTCTCGGCTCACCGTATGCCCGATGAGATGTTCGCCTTCGCGGAGTCGGCGGCTGATCGTGGGCTCCGGGCGATCATCGCCGGTGCCGGGGGCGCCGCGCACCTTCCGGGGATGTTGGCCTCCAAGACCCAGGTGCCAGTGCTCGGCGTGCCGGTGCCCTCCCGACACCTCCAGGGTCAGGACTCGTTGCTCTCGATTGTCCAGATGCCCGCCGGAGTGCCGGTGGCGACGTTCGCGATCGGCGTGGCGGGGGCGACGAATGCCGCGTTGTTCGCCGCGCAGATCATCGCCGCCGGCGATGAGGAACTCGCCGCTCGGCTCGCCACCGATCGTCGGGCCCGTCACGACGCTGTGACCGGCGCGACGCTCCCTCCCGAGCAGTGAGCGCTCAGCGACCCGACCAGTCGCCGATCACTCCGCCGGCGACCATCGGGATGCTTGGCGGTGGTCAACTGGGTCGTTACGCGCTGATGGCGGCCCGGACGATGGGCTTTCGCACGATGGTCCTCGAACCCGACCCGGAGGCTCCGGCTGGGGTCGTCGCCGACGAGCACCTCGTCGCCGACTACGACGACCCGGAGGCGCTCGCCCGTTTGGCGGCGACGTGCTCGGTGGTCACCACCGAGTTCGAGAATCCATCGGCGGAGGCCATGGCGACGCTCGCCCGATCTGTCCGCGTGGCCCCCTCGTCGACGACGGTCGGGATCGCTCAGGACCGGGGCCTCGAGAAGGAGTTCCTCTCCTCGGTCGGTGTGCCGGTCGGGCCGTTCGCCCGGGTGGATGCCGAGGTGTTCGGGGTGGGGGTAGACGATCCCGTGCCCTTCGACCGCGACGACTGCCTTCCCGGCATCTTGAAGACGACCCGGGGTGGCTACGACGGCAAGGGCCAGCGCTCGGTCGACGACGTCGACGGGTTGTGGCACGCCTGGCGCGCGCTCAACGGGGCGCCGTGTGTGCTCGAACGTCGTCTCTCGCTGGTGACCGAGGTGAGCGTGATCGTCGCGCGCACCGCCGAAGGGTCGGTGGTGACCTACCCGGTGGCTGAGAACCGCCATGTCGACGGCATCCTCGATGTCTCGGTCGTGCCTGCCCGCGTCGACGAGGTGTTGGCTGATCGGGCGGTGGGTCTCGCGATGACGGTGGCCGACGCGCTCGGCTATGTCGGTGTGCTCGCGGTGGAGATGTTCATCGTCGACGGCGATGACGGCCCGGAGTTGTTGGTCAACGAGATCGCGCCGCGCCCGCACAACAGCGGCCATTGGACGCTCGATGGGTCGCGCACCGACCAGTTCACGCAGCAGGTGCGGGCGATCTGCGGGCTGGCGCTCGGAGATACGGCGATGACTGCTGGCGGGGTCGCGATGGTGAACCTGCTTGGCGACCTCTGGGACGGGGGTGAGCCCGATTGGTCGGCGGTGCTCGCCGAGCCGCGTGCTCATTTGCATCTCTACGGCAAGCGGACAGCTCGCCCCGGTCGCAAGATGGGGCACCTGACAGTGGTCGACGATGACTCGGGAGCCGCTGAGGTGATCGCGCGCCGCCTCCGAGAGACGGTCAGTCGCGGTTGATTCAAGTGAGGTTGACGCCAACGAGTCGCCCGATACCCCAGGTGACGGCGCAGGCGACAACGACAATGAGGGCTTGGCGCACAGCCGACCAGGGGACGGACCGATTCGCGTAGCGGCCGACGATCGCGCCGACCACGGCAGCGGCCACGATGCCGATGGCGAGTGAGGCGACACCGGCGCCGGTACCCGATCCGAGGTACCACGGAACGATCGGCATGAGCGCGCCGAACGCGAAGGCGATCAGAGAGAGGATCGCCGCGAGGTTGGCAGAGGGGAGCGATCCCGGGTCGACGCCGAGCTCCTCGCGAGCGTGAACGGCGAGGGCGTTCTCCGGGATGCGCATCACCTCGGCAGCAGCCGTGGCGGCGGAATCGACCTCCATTCCGTGGCTCTCGTACATGGCAGCGAGTTCCTCGGTCTCGTGCTCGGTGTTCTCGCGGAGCTCGGTGAGTTCGAGATCGAGCTCGCGACGGATGAGGTCGTTTTGCGAGGAGATGCTCACCCATTCACCAGCGGCCATCGAGATCGCGCCGGCGACGGCTCCGGCGATTCCGGCGAGACGGACATATCCGGCGTCGGCGCCAGCCGAGGCAAAGCCGAGGATCAGCGAGACGTTCGAGACCAGCCCGTCGTTGATGCCGAACACGGTCGCGCGGGCGAGTCCACCCGACACCGAACGGTGTCCGTCGTGGGGTTCGCTTCGCCGATCGTGTTTGGACATCACTGCGAGCGTACCCGGGGGTCCGGGCGGGCACGGGGCCGCCGATAGCGTCGGGTCCCATGGCAGCCGTGGTGTTTCGGGTCTCGGTGGGGGCTCGATGAGCGGTCCGCGGTTCCGTTTCGCGCCGTCGCCGACCGGCTTCTTCCATGTGGGAGGGGCGCGCACGGCGCTCTTCAACTGGGCGCTGGCGCGACGTCTTGGTGGTCGGTTCGTCCTGCGGATCGAGGACACCGATGAGGCTCGGAACCGCCCTGAGTGGACCGAGGGCATCATCTCGGCGCTCGAGTGGCTCGGGATCTCGTCGGCGGATCCAACCTTCGAGGGTCCCTATATGCAGTCGGACAACGCCGAGGCGCATCTTGAGGCGGCGCGCTCCCTCGCCGCGTCGGGTCGGGCGTATTGGTGCGCGATGACGCCCGAGGAGATCGCCGAGCGCGCCGCTGCCGATGGGGTCACCGGTTATGCCGGTTGGTCGCGGGACCTCGGGCTCGACGAGGGTCCGGGGCGGGTGTTGCGCTTCCGGGTGCCCGAGGGTGAGACGACGGTGATCGACTCGGTTCGCGGCGAGGTCGTGTTCGACAACTCGGTGATCGAGGATTTCGTGCTGGTGCGAGGCAACGGCTCGCCGGTGTTCAACCTCGCGAACGTGGTCGATGATCGGCTGATGGGTATCACCCATGTGGTTCGTGCCGAGGAGCACCTCTCGAACACCCCGAAGCAGCAGATGTTGTGGGAGGCGCTCGGCCACACCCCGCCCGCGTGGGGTCATGTGCCGGTGCTCGTCAACGAGCAGCGCAAGAAGCTCTCCAAGCGTCGCGACAAGGTGGCGCTCGAGCAGTACCGCGAGGAGGGGTACCTCGCCGACGCGATGGTGAACTACCTCATGACCCTTGGATGGTCGGCGGGCGACGACGTCGAGATCCGCCCCTGGTCGGAGATCGAGTCGCTGTTCCGCCTTGAGGGAGTGAACCTCTCCCCGGCGTTCTTCGATGTGCGAAAGCTCGGGGCGTTCAATGGCGAGTACATCAGGATGATGACGGCGGACGAGTTCGCCGCCGAGTGCGCGCGTTGGGTTCCTGAGTCCTGGGATCGCGGTCGCCTGTCGTTGATCGCTCCGCACGTCCAGCCGCGCCTCGTCACCTTCTCAGATCTTGAGGGAACGGTCGATTTCTTGTTCGGTCCGGTCTCGATGGATGAGGCCTCGTGGGAGAAGGCGATGACGACGGAGTTCGCGCCCGCGCTTCTGGCGGCCACCCGAGTGGCTTACGCCGACCTGCCCGACTGGTCGGCCGACGCGCTGAAGGAGGCGCTCGAGTCGGTGATGGAGCCCTTCGAGTTGAAACTCGGCAAAGCCCAGGCGCCGGTCCGCGTCGCCGTGACCGGTCGCACGGTCGGTCCGCCGCTCTTCGAGTCGCTGGAGGCGCTCGGTCGAGAGGAGTCGCTCGCTCGGATCGACGCCGCCATCAGCCGCCTTCTGGGGTGATCATGCGTCGGCTGATGCTGCTCGCGGTGCCGGTGCTCATCGCGGGGTATCTGGCGGTGACGGTGGCCCAGGTGGTGCTCACCGGACGTTCACGGGCCCTGCCTCCGGTCGATGCGGTGGTCGTGATGGGAGCTGCCCAATACGACGGCCGGCCGTCGGCTCAGTTGGCGGCGCGGCTCGATCACGTGGTGACGCTTTGGGAGACCGGTGGTGTCGGTCGTGTCGTGGTGACTGGGGGGAGTCGTCCGGGGGATCGGTTCTCTGAGGCGGCGGCTTCGGAGGAGTACCTAGTCGAGCGGGGAGTCCCGCGGTCGTCGATCCTCTCGGAGGACCAGGGGACGACAACTTGGGAGTCGATGCGCGGCGTGGCGGATCTCGTTGGAGTCGTTGATTCGGTGATCGTGGTGACCGATGCTCATCACGGGCTGCGCAGCCGCCTGATCGCCGAGGAGTTCGGCTTTCGGGGCGTGGAGGTGTCGACGACGCCGACCTCGGTGGTCACCGGATGGACCTCGGTGCGTCGTCATCTGGTCGAGTCGGCCGGTGTCGCGCTCGGTCGCCTGATTGGTTTCGAGCGGCTCAGCGGCCGGGGGTGAGGCGTGTGGCCCCGTCGGGGCCGCCGGTACAATCGGCGCACCCGATGGGGTGTGGTGTAATTGGCAACACAGCAGATTCTGGTTCTGTTATTCGGGGTTCAAGTCCTCGCACCCCAACCATCGACGATGTGCCGGCCCTCGGGCCGGCACATCTCGTTCTCGGCCGAGGGCGTGTGAGTTCGGCGGGGGTGTCCGATAACCTTCGGCGCGCAGCACGGCCCGTTCGTCTAGAGGCCTAGGACACCACCCTCTCAAGGTGGCGGCACGGGTTCGAATCCCGTACGGGCTGCCAGTCGCACGGGGCCCTCCGGGGCCCCGTCGCCGTTTTCGCGATTCAGTGCATTATCAATTGATCACATCAATTTGTTCAATTGATAACCATTTCTCGCAAAAGAGCTGACAGCGAAATTGGCTCTATGGCGTTCGCGGCACGGAGACGCGCAGGTTCACTCAGCCCATGATGTGCTTGGCTTTCGCGGGCAAGTCGCTCCGACCTTTTCCCATTTTGGGGTGACTGCAGAGGCGTTCATTCCGGCTTGTGTTACGTCGATCTGCGGACCATAAGCGTTGTTACCGTGCAGTAAAGTCTCCGACGTGAAGGAGAGCGGAGATGGTGTCGTCGATGCCACTGGTGACGACGCTGAGGTCGACGTCCGTCGCCAGCTGATCGATGCTGCGACCGTCGAGTTCGCTCGAAACGGCTTCGCTGGCGCCTCCACCCGAGCGATCGCGATCCGCGCCGGAGCCCATCAACCTCAGATCAACTACCACTTCTCCTCCAAGGAGGCGCTCTGGCGGGCGGTGGTCGACGACCTGTTCTCGCAGCTCGGCGCGTTCCTCGAACCCGAGGGCACGTTCGATGATCCCGTCGACGAGTTCCGTCAGTGGGTGCTCGGTCTGGCGCTCTTCTCAGCGGAGCGGCCCGAACTCAGCCGGTTGATCATGCACGAGGCCGCCTCCTACAACGACCGAATGAACTGGCTGGTCGACACCTATGTCGGGCCGTACCTCGAACGGCGGGTACGGGTATGGACCGCGCTCAAGGAGCGGGGACTCACCGAGCAGATCGTCGACGAGTTCGCGTACTTCGCGTTGATCGGAGCGATCACCATTCCGTTCTGCTTGATGCCTCACGTGGAGCGTGTTCATGGGCCCGTCGACTTCGACCGAGCGATGCTGGAGCGCCACGCGGAGGGCTTGGTGCGCGCCTTTCTGCCCGGCCTCGACGGCTGACCTCCAATGGCTTCGCTCACCGGCGACTGGTGCTAGGAACGGCGCATGTCCTCACTCGCCGACGACACCCGGTGGCTTGACGCCACCGCTCAGGCCGAACTGGTTGCCTCGGGCGAGGTCTCGGCCGTCGAACTGGCCGATGCCGCGATCGAGCGCATCGAGCGCCTCGACGGCGAACTCAACGCGGTCAACCTGCGCTGGTTCGAAGCCGCTCGCGAGGCCGCCCGTTCAGCCGATCTGCCGGCCGGACCGCTCACCGGTGTGCCGTTCCTGCTCAAGGATCTGAATTCGCATATGGCGGGCACGCCGATGACCAACGGCAACGTCGCGCTCCGCGATGCCGGCTATGTCTGCTCGAGCGACACCGAGCTCGTCGCGCGTTTCCGCTCCGCGGGGCTCGTCACCCTCGGACGCACCTCGAGTCCTGAGCTCGGCACCCTGCCGGTCACCGAGCCGATCGCCTTCGGGCCGACCCGCAACCCGTGGGACACCTCGCGCACGCCGGGGGGATCCTCGGGAGGCGCCGCGGCGGCGGTCGCCTCGGGCATGGTGCCGATCGCCCACGCCAGCGACGGCGGCGGTTCGATCCGGATCCCCGCCTCGTGCTCGGGGCTCGTTGGATTGAAACCCTCCCAAGGGCGCATCACCACTGGACCGTTCCGGCCGGAGACGGGCCTTGGCGTTGAGCTCGTCGTCAGCCGTTCGGTTCGCGACACAGCGCTTGTGCTCGACGCGGTGCACGGCCCCGGTGTCGGCGACACGGTGATCGCGCCGGCCCCGACCGCTCCGTGGACGGCATCCGTCGGGTCTGACCCGGGGCGACTCCGCATCGGCCTGCTCGACCACCATCCCTTCGGCGGGGAGATCGACCCGGACTGCGCGGAGGCGGCGCGGGTGACGGCTCGCCTTCTCGAGGGTCTCGGCCACAGCGTCGCGCCCGGTTTCCCGTCGGCGCTCGCCGACGAGGGGGTACGCGACCGGTTCATGGCGCTCTGGGCGGTGCAGGCCGCGCTCGGACGCGTCGGACTCGGCGATCTCCTCGGCCGTCCCCTCGTTGAGAGCGAGATGGAGCCGGTCAACTGGCTGCAGGCCGAGTACGCCGACCGGATGTCGGGAGTCGACTACGGTGCCGCGCTCGCCGCGGCCGCCACCTTCCGGCGCAGCTGTCAGGGTTGGTGGCATGACGGCTTCGACCTTCTCGTCACACCGACCACCGCTCAGGTGTCACCGCTCATTGGCGAGCACGACCATCGCGATGGCGACCCGCTCGCTCCGATGCGGCGGGCGGGGGAGTGGATCGCGTTCACGTCCGCGTTCAACATGTCGGGTCAGCCCGCGATCAGTCTGCCGATGCACCGCACCGCCGCTGGACTGCCGGTCGGCGTTCAATTGGTGGCCGCTTATGGGCGGGAGGACCTGCTGCTCGCGGTGGCTGCCCAACTCGAGGCCGCGGCCCCCTGGCCGCACCTCTGAGACGCCCGAAGGCTCAGGCTCGCTGGCCTCATGCCCGCTGCTGTAGGCGGGCCCATTCGTCGCGCAGGCCGACCGTTCGATGGAAGAGCATCGGCTCGCGCGGATCGTGGGCGAAGTAGCCGAGGCGCTCGAACTGCACGACGGCCCCCGGAGGGGTGTCGGCGAGGGCCGGCTCGAACCGGCAACCGGTTCGGAGGTCGAGCGATGTTCGATCGAGGTCGTCCATCGGATCGCCGGTGGCCTCGCCGGGCACTTCGGCTGAGAACAGACGCTCGTAGAGCGCCGCCGTTCCCTCGATCGCGTGATCCGCTGACACCCAATGCATCGTGGATTTCACCTTGCGGCCGTCGGGCGCGTTCCCGCCCCGGCTCTCCGGGTCGTGGGTCGCGTAGATGACGGTTGGCTCTCCATCGGGTCCAACCTCGAAGCCGGTGCAGGTGATGAGGTAGGCGCCGCGAAGCCTCACCTCGCGGCCCGGGGTGAGTCGGAAGTACTTGGGTGGCGGGTCGGCCCGGAAGTCGTCGCGCTCGATCCAGAGTTCGCCGGTGAAAGCCACCCGACGCGTGCCATCGGCTGGATCCTCAGGGTTGTTGGTGAGCTCGACCTCGTCGACGCGGCCTTCAGGCCAGTCGGTGATCACGAGTCGGATCGGGTCGAGCACGGCCATTCGACGCTGAGCCGTACGGTTCAGATGCTGTCGAACGAACGACTCGAGCAGCTCGATCTGGTGACGGCTGTTCGTGCGTGACACACCGATGAAGGCGCAGAACTCCCGGATCGCCGCCGCGGGATAGCCGCGCCGTCTCAGCCCGCGGAGCGTCGGCATGCGGGGGTCGTCCCAACCATCGACGACCCCGTCGGCGACGAGGCCGGCGAGGCGGCGCTTGGAGGTGACGGTGTGGGTGAGTTCGAGGCGGGCGAACTCGGTCTGGCGTGGTGTGTCGCCGGACAGGGGGAGCTGCTCGAGATACCAGTCGTAGAGCGGACGGTGGCTGTCGAACTCGAGAGTGCACAGCGAGTGGGTCACGCCTTCGATGGCGTCGCTTTGGCCGTGGGCCCAGTCGTAGGTCGGGTAGATGTGCCAGGCGTCGCCCGTGCGGTGATGGCGCTCATGGCGGATGCGGTACATGACGGGGTCGCGCATCTGCATGTTCTCGTGCTGCATGTCGATACGAGCGCGAAGCACTCGAGATCCCTCGGCGAACTCGCCGGCGCGCATCCGGCGGAAGAGGTCGAGGTTCTCCTCGACGCTCCGGTCGCGCCATTCGCTGTCGACACCGGGCTTGCCGTAGCCGCCTCGCCCGGCCGAGATGGTCTCGCTGTCGGAGTCGTCGACGTAGGCGAGCCCCCGCTCGATCAGGAGTTCTGCCCAGGTGTACAGCTGCTCGAAGTAGTCGCTCGCGTAGAGGGGCTCGGTGTCGATCGGGTAGCCGAGCCAGGCGAGGTCCTCGAGGATTCCGTCGACGAAGGCGGTGTCCTCGGTGTCGGGGTTGGTGTCGTCGAAACGCAGATTGCAGATGCCCCCGAACTCGCGGGCCAGTTCGAAGTCGAGGGTGATCGCCTTGGCGTGCCCGATGTGTAGGTAGCCGTTCGGCTCCGGAGGGAAGCGGGTCTGGACTCGGCCCGAGTAGGTGCCGTCGGCGTTGTCGCGTCGGACCAGTTCGCGCACGAAGTCGGCGCCCTGGGGTTCGGCGGCGTCGGCTGCTCGTTCGTCCACCCGGCCAGTATGCCGGTCAGGCGGCGGGTCGACCGGGGTGCCCGGGGGCCGGATCACCAGGTCCAGGTGGTGGTTGCGATGAGCGGCTCGTCGGACGTGACGAGATCCGCGGCGCCGTTCACAGCGTCGGGTGGAGCGCTTTGCGGTTCGACGCACCAGGCGTGGGCGCGTTCGTCGTAGATCACGACGTATGAGCAGTCGGAGGTGATGCTCAGCCGACGCCGGCCCGCCCAGTCGAGGGTGATCGGCCAGTCGACATCGGTGAAACAGTCGTCCCAGGGGCGGGGCAGTGGGGCAGCCCACTCACCGGATGGCATCCCCGTGGCGTCGCGCAGCACCTGTCGACCGACCGGGGCCTCGAGGAACAACTGCTCGCCGCTTCGTAGCCGTGTGCGGAACCACGGGTGCCATCCGATGCTCGCGGGGAAGGAGTCGCCGTGGGAGTGCACCTCGAGGCGGAGGGTGAGCGCCTGCTCCCCGACGTCGATCACTTGAACGGCGTGGCCACGCCAGGGCCATTCGGGTCCGAGATCGCACACGAAGCGGTTGCCGCCCTCGTGCTCCCATTCGCGGTCGAAGACGCTGCCGTGGATCGAGTGCGGTGCCATGTTGATTCGCAGGTGATGCGCGTGACCATCGTGGGTGAGCACCCCGTCGCGGACTCGTCCAGCGAACGGGGCCATCGGGTAGCAACCCCACGACATCGGATCGTCCTCGGTCGATTCGGTGTGAAGGAGTTCGTCGCCGTCGACGGTGAATGACGCCATCCGGCCGCCGTTGGCGAGGTCGATGTTGACGACGGCCCTCGTCGAGGAGAGGGTGACGATCCCCGTGGACACGCGCAAACCGTACCGGCCGCTTCGGTCGCCGGGCAGAGCGGTGCGTACAGTCCGGCCATGCGCGCGATCTTCGATGAGACCCATGAGGCGTTCCGAGAGGCCGTCGCCTCCTTCATCGCGAAGGAGATGGTGCCGCATTACGCCGATTGGGAAGTGGCGGGTATCGCGCCGAGGGAGATCTTCGCCCTCGCCGGAGCGAACGGGTTCCTCGGTTTCCAGATTCCTGAGGAGTTCGGGGGTGGCGGGAGCGACGACTTCCGGTTCAACCAGATCTTCGCCGAGGAGTTGGCGATGGCGGGCATCGGCGGGGCGGGACTCGGCATCACCTTGCACAACGATGTGACGGCGCCCTACTACCTCGAGCTCTGCGATGACGAGCAGCGTCGGAGATGGCTTCCGCTGATCGCGAGCGGCGAGGCGATCACCGCGATCGCGATGACTGAGCCTGGCACCGGTAGCGACCTCGCCGGGGTGGCGACCACGGCGGTGCTCGACGGGGATGTCTACGTGTTGAACGGGTCGAAGACGTTCATCACCAACGGGATCAACTCGGATCTGGTGATCGTCGTCGCGAAGACCGATCCGGAGGCTCGGCACTCGGGCATGACGCTGCTCGTGGTGGAGCGCGGTATGGAGGGCTTCGAGCGGGGACGCAACCTCGACAAGATCGGCATGCACTCCCAGGACACGGCTGAGTTGTTCTTCAATGATGTCCGTGTGCCGGTGGCGAACCGTCTCGGCGCCGAGGGTGAGGGTTTCCGTTACCTCTCTTCGAATCTCGCTCAGGAACGGTTGTCGCTCGCGATCTCCGGGGTCGCTTCGGCGAGGGCCTCGCTCGAGTGGACCGTCGAGTACGTGCGCGAGCGGACCGCCTTCGGCAAGCCGATCGCGGAGTTCCAGAACACCAAGTTCGTGCTCTCGGAGGTGGCGACGGCGGTCGACGTCGCCCAAGCTTTCGTCGATCAGTGCGTGTTGGCGCTGAACGCCGGTCGTCTGAGCGCCGCGGACGCGGCGAAGGCGAAGTACTGGTGCACCGACTTGCAGAAGACAGCCGCCGATCGCTGCCTCCAACTCTTCGGCGGGTACGGCTACATGACCGAGTATCCGATCGCTCGGAACTACGCCGACGCGCGGGTCACCTCGATCTATGGGGGCACCAACGAGATCATGAAGACGATCATCTCGAAGTCGCTCGGTATCTGATCCGCCTCCGAGGGCTCCTACCCTCGGGGCATGGCCGACAGCGTGCTCGTCGTGCCGGGGAGCACTCGGACTGGTTCGCATAACGCGACGCTCGGTGCGGCGATCGTCGAACGGCTCGTCGCCCGCGGGGTCGCCGCTCAGTTCGTCGACCTGCGCGGATTTCTCTTGCCGTTGTTCGATCCCGATCTCGAAGCGGCCAACGGTGTGCCGGCCGCCGCTCGCGAGTTACACGACCTTCTCGCCGAGCACTCCGGGCTCGTCATCGTTACCCCCGAGTACAACGGCAGCATCTCGACGCTGTTGAAGAACACGATCGACTGGATCTCGATCTGCGGGACCGCCGCGTTAAGGAGGCCGGTCGTCGCCCTGGCCTCGGCGAGCCCGTCATCGAACGGCGGGGCGACGGGGCGGGCGTCGTTGCGCGCTATGTGCGATCACATGGGTGTCGAGCTGCTCGATCGAGAGCTCGGGCTTGCCCGGAGCCACGAGGTCATCGTCGATGGCGTGATCGACGATGAGCAGGCGTTGGCTGAGATCGACGGCTTCGTCGCCGCGATCGTCGACGCGCTCGGCTGAGGCCTCAGAGGGCGAGGGTGGTCCCGCCGTCCAGAACGAAGATCTCGCCGGTGGCGTACCGGGTTCGCACGAGGGCGATGACGGCCTCGGCGCAATCCTCGGCGGTCGCGGAGCGCTTCAACGGGGCGACCTGACCGATGAAGGCGTGTTGGGCCTCCCAGTCCGAGGTCCACGGTGTCGCCACCAGGCCAGGAGCGACCGCGTTGACCCGCACTGGCCCGCACGACTTCGCGAGGAGCTGAGTCATTTGGTTGAGCGCCGCCTTCGACATCGAGTAGGCGACCGAGGAGCCGACGGGGCGCACACCGGCGATCGAGGTGATGTTCACGACATGTCCATCAGGGGACTGTCGCAGGTGGCTCATCGCGTGTTTCGTGAGCCACCAGGTACCGAAGACGTTCACCGAGAAGGTCTTCTCGAAGATCTCGTCGGTCAGGGCGTCGAGATCGTCATGAGGCACCACCGTCGTCCAGCCCGCGTTGTTGACGAGCAGGTCGAGCCGACCGAAGCGCTCCACGGTCTGGTCGACGAGCGAGCGAGCCTGCTCTCGATCGCTGATGTCAGCCCGGAGGTAGATGGCGCCGGGGATCGAGGCGGCGACCGCCTCACCGGCTTCCACCGAGTTCGACGAGTTGACGACGACGGTTGCGCCGAGGCCGCCAAGGCGTCGGGCGACCGCCTCGCCGATCCCGCTCGACGAACCGGTGACGATCGCGACGTTGCCCGAGAGTTCTCCTGAGGTCATCCGGCGAGCATCGCAGAAGGCGGGATCGCCTCTGGAGCCGGAGGGCGGGTGCGTCGACTCAGTCGGTCAGCCACATCGCCCGGTTGGCACCGAGTCGTCCCTCGTTGAGCGGGCCGGATGCGAGGACCTGGGAGCCGGCCGGAAGGTCGATCGGCTCCGCGGTCAGATTGATCACGCACGTCATCGCCCCGCGACGGAAGGCCAAGGTGCCCGTGCCGAGGTCGAGCCATTCGAGCGGGCCGGCACCCACCCACTGAGAGCGACGCAGTTCGATCGCTCGTCGATAGAGGTTGAGCGTCGACTCCGGATCGGCGGTCTGCTGATCGGCGGCGAGTTCCGCGAACACGGCGGGTTGCGGCAGCCACGGGGTCGCGTTGCCGAAGCCGAGAGACGGCCCGGTCGACTCCCACGGGATCGGCACCCGGCAGCCGTCGCGACCCTTCACGGTGTGACCCGAGTTCTCCCAGACCGGATCGTCGAGCACATCGACCGGCAGGTCGTAGGCCTCGGGCAATCCGAGTTCCTCGCCCTGGTAAAGGTAGGTGGAGCCGGGCAGGGCGAGCAGGAGCAGGGTCGCTGCCCGCGCGCGGTCGAGGCCGAGTTCGGGATCGAGGATGTCGTGTGGTCCGTCGAGCACCCATGTGCGCCACGGCGTGCCGTCGGGAAGTCCGTAGCGGGTGGCGTGACGCACCACGTCGTGGTTCGACAGCGCCCAGGTGGGGGTGGAGCCGACGCCGTTGGCGGCGTCGAGCGCGCGGTCGATCGCCCCGCGCATCTCCTCGGCATCCCAGCCGCAGGTCAGGAAGTCGAAGTTGAACGACTGGTGGTACTCATCGTGGCGCAGATAGAGGGGCAAGCGCGTCGGATGCACCCAGGCCTCGGCCACCATCATGAGATCGCGGCCAACGGCGGCCTCTGCCTCGTCGAGTACGGCGCGCCATTCGCGGATGATCTCGTGCACCCCGTCGCGATCCCAGAACGGGTGCGATCCGTCGGAGAGGTTCTCGCTTTCGAGGACGGTGCCGGTCACCTCAACATCGGGGAAGTCTGGGTGTTTGACGAGGCCGTGGGCGACGTCGATGCGGAACCCGTCGGCCCCGAGGTCGATCCAGAAGCGGAAGATGTCGCGGAACTCGGCGCGCACCTCGGGGTGGTTCCAATCAAGATCGGGTTGGCTGACATCGAAGAGATGGAGGTACCACTCGCCGTCGTCGAGACGGCTCCAGGCAGAGCCACCGAAGACGGCGACCCAGTTGTTCGGTGGCTCGGCGCCGTCCGGACCCTTGCCGGACCGGATGATGTAGCGGTCCCTCGATGGGGCGCCGATCGGCGAGGCGATGGCCTCTTGAAACCATCGATGGCCACTCGATGTGTGGTTGGGAACGATGTCGACGATGATCTTGATGCCCCGGGCGTGGGCTTCGGCGGTGAGTTGGCGGGCGTCGTCGAGGGTGCCGAACCGCGGGTCGATGTCGCGGTAGTCGACGACGTCGTAGCCGCCGTCCAACAGAGGCGACGGGTACCACGGGCTGATCCAGATGGCATCCACACCGAGGGTCGCGAGGTGGTCGAGGCGGCTGATGATGCCCGCGACATCACCGGTGCCATCGCCGTTCGCATCGGCGAACGATCGCGGGTACACCTGATAGACGACGGCGTTCCGCCACCAGGTTTCGTGCTCGTTTGCGGTGTGGAGGGCGTCGCTCATCGGCGCTCAGGTTAGGGAGTCGCTTCGATCGGCCGCACTGTCCAGCTTTGACCGGTCAGTCGGCTGGGAGGTCCGAAGCGAACTCGCGGTAGTTGGTGCTCGTCTCGGCGAATTGTCCGACGGTGAGCACCTTGTCGGCGCGGCCGCGGAGCGCGGCCAGCGGGTCGGTCTGGTCGCCGACGTAGCCGAGGGCGAAGGCCCCTTGTCGATAGCCCATGATCCGCAGGAGGTCGTCGTCGAGTTCTCGCGCGACCTCGGGTGGGCAGGCGAGGTATTGGTTCTCCTCTTGGCGGACCCAGCCGACGGCGTACGTGATGTTGACTCCCTGGCGCACGGTGGCGGTGGTGTTGGCTCCGCCTCCGTGGAGCACCTTGCCGTCGTAGAGAAGCACGCTCCCTCGGCGCATCTCGGCCCGGGCCTCCTCGAGGGCGAGACCCGTCTCGTCATCGACGCCTGACGATCCCGGGAACAGATGGGTGGCGCCGTTCTCGGCGGTGAAGTCGGTGAGCGCCCACATGGTGTTGCACTGCACGTGGTAGTCGACGGGGAAGTCGAAGTTGTCGAATGCCATCTGGTCGCGGTGGGGCTTTTGGGCGGTTTCACCGGGCTCGATCGTGATGAGTTGTGTGAGGTGCAACTGGAAGGTCGAGGCGCGATCGAGGAAGCGACCGACGACGTCGACCACCAGCGGATCGGCCACGAGGGGCCGGGCGGCGGGGCAGCGCGCGATCAGCGCTCCGGTGCGACGGGTGTGGCGGCCGTCGTAGTCGTCTCGGCCGGTCGCCGAGCCGTCGACGTAGGGGGCGACTTGGTCGGCGAGGGCATCGAGGAGGGCGGGGTTGGCGAGGTCGTCGATGATGGCGCAGCCGTCGGTGTCGAGGCGGCGACGGATCTCCTCTGGATCGGCGTCGGCGTTGAAGTGATGAACCGACATCTCAGGCCGTCTCGGTGTTCTCGACGGGAAGCAGCCGGCCGCCATCGGCGGCGCTCCGCAGCGCGGTGTCGACGATCCGTTGGATGTGGGCTCCGTGGGGGATGTCGGGCTGGATCGGCTCGCCGAGGTGTACCGCGGTCACCCACCCGCGCGTCATCGCCTCAGTTGAACGGAAGACATCTCGGTAGGTGTCGTGCACGGTTCCGGTGCGCAGCCCATCCCAGATGTCGCCGGGTCGGTCGAGGGGTCGCGCAGGTCCGGTCTCGCCGGCTCGGAGGCCACGCACCTCTTGCACCGTGTCCCAGTCATTGAGGGCGTAGAGGGTTCCGCCGCTTCCGTGCACCTCGACGTGGTGGGTCTGGTTGAAGGGTGTCCCCTCCCAGCAGACGGCGCTCACGATCAGGTGGCCGATCGCGCCGTTGGTAAATCGGAGGGTGGTGAGCGCGACGTCCTCTCCGGCTTCGTAGGGGAGGCCGTCGGGTCGGGGTTCGCGTGCGACGGTCGCGTTGGTAACGCAGCCGACCTCGGCGATGTCTCCGAGGAGGTAGGTGGCGAGGTCGATCCAGTGGCTGCCGATATCGCCGAGCACGCCCGAGCCCGATTCCCCGAGGTCGAACCGCCAGGCGTACTCGCCGTCGCGAGCGAAGCCGGTGTAGTAGCGGGCTGCTAGGTGGAAGGGCGTGCCGATGTAGCCGTTGTCGATGTGGTGGCGTAGCTGGCGGGCCATCGGCATGAATCGGTAGGTGAACGGCGTCATGGTGATCGCGCTGTGGCGTTCGGCGGCGGCGGCGAGCTCGTTTGCTTGGGTGGCGTCGAGGCCGAGCGGTTTCTCGCAGAGCACGTGGAGGTCGCGCCCCATCGCGGCGAGGGCGATGGGGTGGTGACTCGCGTTCGACGAGGCGACGATCACCGCGTCGACGTGGTCGAAGAGCTCCTCGGGTGAGGCGTACACCTCGGGCACATCCCACTCGCCGGCGACGCGGGCGGCCTTGTCGACATCGCGTCCGCAGATCGCGGTGATGCGACCGTAGGGGTGGTCGGCGAGGGCGGGGAGATACATGGCCTCGGCCCACCAACTGGTTCCGATGAGGCCGACGCGCACCATGGCCGGAGCGTAGACCCGGCCCGTGTCACCCTCGTTACCATCGCCTCATGTCCTCGCAGCGGGTCGTGGTCCATGTCGATGACGTCGGAATGTGTCACGGAGCCAACGTCGCCTTCGCTGAGTTGTCACGGTCGGGGGCGGTATCGGCGGGTTCGGTGATGGTGCCGTGTCCGTGGTCGTCGGAGGTGCTCGAGTGGGCTGCGGGAGATCCCGGGCTCGATCTCGGCGTCCATCTCACCTTGAACGCCGAGCAGGACCACTACCGCTGGGCGCCGCTGACCGATCGCTCGGAGGCGGCCGGCATGGTGGATGCCGATGGCTACATGTGGCGTCGGGTGGCGGCAGTGCGAGAACACGCTCACCCGGACGCGGTCGAAGGGGAGTGGCGGGCCCAGATCGATCGGGCCCTCGCAGCCGGCGTCGATGTGACGCACCTGGACGCTCATATGGGCTCGTCGTTAGCTCCCGAGTTTTGCGCTCGCTATGTGGCTCTCGGCGTGGAGTACCGCCTGCCTGTCCTGTTGACGGCCACGCTCTCGGCTTACGGTCCGAATAAGCATCTCGCTGGGGTCAGCGAGGAGGTGTTCGCCGAGTTCGTCGCTCAGGCGACGTCGGCCGGCATGCCGGTGTTTGATCGGGTGTTGGAGACCGACTTCTCGCGGGCTCGGGGGACGGAGCCCGACTATCCGGCGATGCTCGCGTCGGCCGATGACGAGCTCGTCTATTGCGCCTTCCATCCCTGTCGGCCCGGTCCGGGGGAGATCGAGGAGATCGAGCCAGATCAGCACCATGTGCGCACCGACGAGTATCGAGTTTTCTCCGATCCGCAGTGGACGTCGTGGTTGGAGTCGGCGGAGTTCGAGGTGATCGGCATGCGTGGCCTCCGGGATGCTTGGCGGTCGGAGTCGACGTGACGGTCGCGATCGTCCATCTCGTCGCCGCCGCCTACATGACCGGAGTCATCTGGTTCGTGCAGGTCGTGCACTACCCGCTGTTCGCCGCCGTTCCCGCTGAGGCGTCGGCTGGTTACGCGCGCGAGAACCAGCCTCGAACGGCGCGGGTGGTGGGTCCCGCGATGCTCGTAGAGGGTGTCACGGCGATTTGGCTCTTCGTCGATCCGCCGGCGGATGTGAGCCGTTGGTTGCCGTTCATCTCCGGGGTGTTGCTGGCGGTGGTGTTGCTCAGCACGGTGCTGGTGCAGGTGCCGCGTCACGCGCGGCTCGTGGAGGAGAACTCGACCGAAGCGCTCCGCGAGGTGGTGTCGTCGTTGGTGGCGGGGAACTGGGTGCGAACGGTCGGATGGTCGGCCCGCGCCGTGCTCGCCGGCGTCATGGTCGCCGCTGCGTGAACGCGCCTCAGCGGGCGCGAAGCGAATCGATGTAGGGGCCGAGTTCGGCGTCGAGCACTGGGGTGAACCAGGTGACGAAGGTGTCGGACAGGTGGTGGCTGTCTCGGTAGACGAGGATGTCGCCGACCACGACTGGGCAACGGTCGTCGACGCAGAGCCAGGGGCGCGGGTCGATGGCGCCAAGACCGCGTTCGGCGGCGACTGATCGGATGACCTGAGCGACGGCGCGCTCGGTGTTGCCTGGGGCGCGGGGTTCACAGAGCGAGATCTCGGTGGGGTGCTCGGCGAGGCAGGTCGGCACGTCGTCGGGGGGATCGGGCGAGTCGATGAGCAGGATCGGTGTCATCTCGACGTCGAGACCCTCCAGCCGGTCGAGCAGGAGCGGCAGTTGCTCCTCCCAGACGGCGGCGCCGACCGCGGCGCGGGTGCCGGCGTCGAGCAGTCCGTAGTGCTGGCCGAGCAGGATCGCGTCGACACCCTCGGCCTCGAAGGTGTTGAGGACGTTGTCGCGCCAGGGTCCGCAGTGGTCGAACACGGCGTCGCCTGATCGGTTCCACGTGAGGACGTCGATCACTGGGCAGCCGCCCTGGGTGATCGCGATGAGTCGCCAGCCGCGACGCTCGGCGATCTGGTCGACGGCGGAGAACCATTGCGCGGCGTGTGAGTCGCCCCAGAGAGCGACGGTGAGGTCGCCCTCGGGGTCGCCGAAGACGCAGCCCTCGGCCGCCCGCTCCTCGAGGTATTGGTGGCAGCCGGTGCCGTAGAGCGGACTGGTGTCGTCGTCGGCCTCGAGGATCGAGGGGCGCAGGTTGTCGGGGAGTGTGTCGACGTCGAGTGCGTCTCGGATGGCCGAGTTCGCGGTGGCGTCGGCGGTGTCGGGCGGTGGGGGTGCCGTGGTGGTCGTGCTGGATGCCGGCGGTTCGGTGGTGGGCGGCGCCGGTTCGGTTGACGCTTCAGGGTTGGTGGATGCGATCACCGTGGCTGTGTCGTCGGTTGCCTCGGTCGTGGTGGTCGCCTCGGTGATCGGCGTGCTGGTGTCGCTGGCGGGGATTGGTTCGGGGGCGGCGGCAATGACGCCGGTGCGTGTGGTCGTGTCGACCGCGCTGATCGTCACTCCGACGATCGCGCCGGCGGCGAGGAGTCCGGCTCCCATGGCGAGCGACACCCCTGAGCGTCGCGCGAGTCGGGGTGAGCGGCGGATGGGGTTCTCGACGAGTCGATAGCCGGTCTCGGTGAGGACGACGGTGAGGCCGATGAGAGCGAGGGTGGCGCCCGGTCCGGGGTCGCGGCCGAGGGCGGCGGCACCGATCACGAGGGCTGGCCAGTGCCAGAGATAGAGCGAGTAGGAGCGTGATCCTGCCCATTGGAGGGGGCCGAGGCGAAGCACCCGGCTTGGCCCCAGTCGGTTCTCGTCGCCCGAGGCGAGGGCGAGCACGGTGCCGACCACGGGGAGCAGTGCCCAGGTGCCGGGAAAGTGCTCCACGCGGTCGAAGGTGCCGATCGAAGCCACGATTGCGGCGACACCGGTCCACCCGAGCGCCGCCCGAATCGTGTCGGGCACCCGAGCTGCGGTGGTGCCGACGACCGCGAGAAGTGCGCCGAGTCCGAGTTCCCAGGCTCGGGTGTGCAGGCCGAAGTACGACCAGGTCGGGTGCGATCCGGTCCAGATGATGCTCGCGGTCAGCGAGGCGGCGGTCACAGTCGCGATCGTCACGGCCGCGATCGCCACGGTGGCGATGCGTCGGCCCCCGGTGAGAGCCAGGAGGAGGAGCGCTGGCCAGAGGATGTAGAACTGCTCCTCCACGGCGAGCGACCAATAGTGCTGGATCGCTGATGGGGCGAGTTCCGCGGCGAGATAGTCGGTGCCGCGCCCAGCGAGCACGAGGTTCACCGCGAAACCCGAGGCCGCGAGGATGTCGACGCCGAGTTCGTCGAGTCGAGTCGACTCGAGCCAGACGACTGAGGCTGCCGCGGTCGCGGCGAGCACGATCGCCGAGATGGGTAGAAGTCGCCGGGCTCGCCGCGCGTAGAAACCCGCGAGCGAGATCCGACCGGATTCGTTCCACTCGTGGATGAGGAGCGAGGTGATCAGGAAGCCCGAGATGACGAGGAAGACGTCGACGCCGACGAAACCGCCACCGGTGAAGGGCACGCCAGCGTGGTAGGCGAGCACCGCGATGACGGCGAGCGCCCGGAGCCCCTCGATGTCGCGGCGGTGCCCCACGGGCCGAACGGTATCGGTGTCAGGTCTGCCGTTCGGGGGATCGGATCGAGTCGAGGGCGGCCGTCGAGAGGCGCCGAATCACCACGACGAGGAGTGCGATGTGCACGAGGCCGGAGATGATCCAGGGTGCTCGAAGCGCGGTCTCTCGGTCGAATGGTCCGTCGAGCAGTGCGACGATGACGCCGCCGATCGCGGCGCCGATCGGGATGGAGCCCCAGGCGAGGAAGCGGTAGACGCTGTTGACTCGTCCGAGTAGCCGATCCGGGATCACCGACTGGCGCAGGCTGACGGTCACGACGTTCCAGGCGGTGCCGAACATCGCCGTCAGCGCGAATCCGACCAGCACGACTGGCCAAGCCCCAGCGAGTCCGATGCCGAACGGGATGATCATGAGCCCGGCCACGGCGACGGCGAGCACCGTGCCCCCACCGAATCGTTTCGAGAGGTTGGGTACGAACCAGCCGCCGACGATCGCGCCGATCGCGCCGCCGGTGCCGATCACCGCGAACAGGAAGGGCCCTGCGCCGAGTACCTCTTGGGCGAAGATCACGAGGGTGGCTCCGGCGAGGGCGTCGGTGCCGTTCATGGCTCCGAGCACGAGGGCCATGGGCCACAGCACGCGGTTACCGCGCAGCCAGGTGATGCCCTCTCGGAGGTCCTCCCGCCAGGGTCGCCGTTCCGTGTCTGCTTCGGTGATCGGTCGGAAGGTTCCGCCGATGGTGGCGATGAGCGCCCCGGCGACGAGGAAGGTGACGGCGTCGATCACGAACGGCAGGGCGAAGGAGAGGCCGAGCAGGAGGGAGCCGAGTGGTGGTCCGGCGAACTGGTTGGCCGTGGCCTCGGCGGCCCAGAGCCTTCCGTTCGCTCGCTCGAGCCCCTCGCTCTCGACGATCGATGGCAGGAGGGTCTGCGCGGCGTTGTCGCGGAGCACCTCGGCGCATCCGAGGAGCAGGGTGGCGATCACCACCATGAGGTATAGGCCGATGCTGGTCGAGCCGGCCTCTGTCACGTTGGAGGCATCGGGCAGCGAGTCGATGCCAAGCATCACGCCGACAGCGACGACGGCGGTGATTGCGCCTCGCGTGAGGTCCATGCGGATGATGAGTCGCCGTCGATCAACGCGGTCGGTGATCACTCCGGCCGGAAGGCTGAGCACCAACCAGGGGAGCCGTTGGGCGACCACGATCAGCGCGATGAGCAGTGGATTTCGGGTGACTGCCGAAGCCAGCCACGGATAGGCGATCTGGCCCATCCCGTCGCCGAGGTTGGAGATGGTCGAGGCGGTGAAGAGCCGTTGGAAATCTCCAAGTCGTCGTCGCGGTCGGTCGACGGCGGCCGGTGAATCGGGGGAGTCGGTCATCGTTGGGTCAGTTCCCCAAGAGGTCGGCATGCGACTCGAAGCTCGCTCCGAGCTCCGCGCGGATCACGTCGGCGAACACGATGGGTTCGAATCGAGGTGGGTGAGTGTCGTCGACCGCGCAGGGTGCCGGGGCGACCACCGTGTCGACGTGAGGGTCGAAGAAGTAGGCGGCTGACCACCGTTCGCGGCCGCCGCGGTTGTGGACTCGATGCGCTGTCGGCAGCAGTCGGCCGTTGCTCATCCGTTCGAGCATCTGTCCGCAGTTGACCACGAGGGCTCCGGGAACTGGGTCGACGCCGAGCCAGCCGTCTGGGCCGAGGATTTCGAGGCCGCCGACGGCGTCTTGGGCGAGCAGGGTGATGCCGCCGTAATCGATGTGGGGAGCCGACCCGTAGAGATCGGGTGGGGCGTCGGCTGCTACCGGCGGGTAGTGGAGCATCCGGAGCCAGGTGGTCGGCCGGTCGAAGTCGGCGACGATGGACCTGTCGTCGCCGATCCCCTCGGCGAGAGCCGCGACGATGGCACGAGCCACCGGTTCGATCTGGTGCTGGTACGCCTCGACCGACTCGCGGAATCCGGGCAGGTCCGGCCACTGGTTGGGGCCGGCGAGGAGTGCCCCGGCGATCACATCCGGGTCGTCATGTCGGGCCTCGCGCATCACGATGAAGGACTCGCTCTGGTTCGCGCGGGTAGCGGTCTCGATCGATGAGTGGCGGTCGATCGAGGTGTCGATCTCGATGAAGCCGCGATGCAGGTGATCGAGGGCGACCATTCGCTTTCGCTCGATCGGCAGGGAGTGGAAACGACGCGACGCGTCGAAGAGCGCCTCGGTGACCGCGGAGGGGACGCCGTGACCCGTGATTTGCGAGAACCCCAGGGTGGTGTGGGCCTCGACGAGCCGCTCCACGACGTGTTGGTGGTGCGCTCCGCCGAGCCCGCTGACGTCGATTACGGCGATGTCCACGGCAGTTGTCTAGTCGTCGGAGGCGCCTTCGTCGCGTTCCGCCGAGTCGGGCCACGAACAGGTTGTTAACGCCCCCGACATCCGGTCGGAGAGCGACCCAACTGTGGGCTTGTTATCATCTTGAAATCGCTGTAAGCCCGCTGTGGCGGGTCGGCCGCGTGAACAACGTCGGATTCAAAATCTTGGATCCAACCGATTGAGGAGGAATTTATGATCCGTTCAACCACCCGCTGGCAGCGCACCGCCGGCGCCCTCGCGGCTCTGGCCCTCGTGGTCGGCGCCTGCGGTGGCGACGACGACACCGCCGCTGATGAGCCGGCTGCCGCTGATGAGCCGGCTGCCGCTGATGAGCCGGCTGCCGCTGATGAGCCGGCCGCTGATGAGCCGGCCGCTGATGAGCCGGCCGACGAGGTCGAGGCCACCCAGGGTGGCGGCATCCTCGATGCCGTTCTCGCTCGTGGCGTCCTCAACTGTGGCGTCTCCGGCGCCGCCGTCGCGTTCTCCTACACCGATGCCGATGGCTCGATGAACGGAATCGACGCCGACTACTGCCGCGCGGTCGCCGCTGCCGTCCTTGGTGACGCGACCGCTGTCGAGTTCACCTCGCTGACCGCCGCTGAGCGCTTCACCGCTGTTCAGACCGGCGCGGTCGACGTGCTGATGCGTAACTCGACTTGGACCCAGAGCCGTGACACTGAGGTCGGCATGGACTTCGGTCCGACCACCTACTACGACGGCCAGCAGCTCATGGGCCGCGCGAGCGACGGATTCACCTCCGCTTCGCCGGTTTCCGACATCGACGGCGCCATCGTGTGCACCAACGCCGGCACCACCACCGAGACCAACATCTCGGAGCTGGCCGCCGAGCTCGGTCTCGCGATCACCCTCAACACCTTCGAGGACTACGACCAGGTGACCGACGCGTTCATCGCCGGTACCTGTGACGTGATCACCACCGACGGTTCGGGCCTCGTTGGCCGCAAGGCCGTTCAGGAGCCCGAGGGCGAGACCTGGGTGATCTTCCCGGCGACCCCGATCTCGAAGGAGCCGCTCGGGCCGGTCTACGCGCAGAACGACTCCCAGTGGGCCGACGTGGTCAACTGGACCGTCTACGCCACGCTCATCGCTGATGAGAACGGTGTGACCTCGGCTGACGCCGATGCCGCTCTCGCGGGCGACTTCGGCGCCGAGATGCAGCGTCTCATGGGTGGCGAGGGCGAGAAGCAGACCTTCATGGGTCTGTCCGCCGACGCCTTCTACAACGTCATCTCGCAGGTGGGTAACTACCAGGAGATCTGGGACGCCAACCTGGCCCCGGTGGGCCTGGTGCGCGAGGGCTCGGCCAACGCGCTGTGGACCGACGGCGGTCTCATGTACCCGCCGCCCGCCCGCTGATCAGTAACACCTGACACCTTTTTACGGGTGGCCGGGCCCCTCGGGGCCCGGCCACCCGCATAACTATCCATCCGTCCAACGACTCCCGGGGGATCAGCCGTTGTGACCTCTCAAACCGTTGACCAAGGAACCGCTGGGTTTTCTGGTCACACTCGACCGCCGATCTGGCGCAACACCAGCGTTCTCAAGTGGCTGGTCCAGATCGTGGTGCTCGTCGCGGTGCTCGCCGTCTTCTGGTTCCTCGCGGCGCAGGCCCGCACCAACCTCTCAGCCAAGGGGATCCCAGTCTCCTACGACTGGCTCGACGAGCCGGCCAACATCCAGCTCGGAGAGGGCATCCAAACCGTCGACACCGAGGAGCGCCGTCTCACCATGAGCCGTGCCCTCTGGGTCGGCATGGTCAACACCCTTCGCATTGCCTCGATCGGCATCATCGTCTCGACGATCATCGGTATCACTGTCGGCATCGCCCGCCTCTCAAAGAACTGGCTGGCCCGAAAAGTTTCCTCGATCTACGTCGAGACCCTCCGCAACGTGCCGGTCCTCGTACAGATCATTCTCTGGCTCGCCATCTTGGGCTCGCTCGGCAAGTTGACGGCCGACTCGGGCCCGATTCCAGGCTGGGTCATCGTCTCCCAGAAGGGCATCTCGCTTCCGCGGGTGTTCCTCGCTGACGGCTTCTACCAGTTCGTCTCGATGGTGCTCATCGCGATGATCCCCGTGTGGTTCGTGCGCCGGTCGCTGAAGCGTCGCCAAGACCGCGAGGGTGGCAACACCCATGCCACCGGGATCACCCTCGGCGCGTTCGTTGTGATCGCGGTGATCGCCTGGTTCGCGAACCCGGTGATGGCGTTCCTCGGCCCGGTGTTCGGTGGTGTCGAGTCCGCGTGGGGGTCGATTCCCCAGGGGCTCATGCAACTCGTGCTCAGCGTGGCCGCTCTCGGCGGGGCGGTGCTATGGATCAAGCGATTCCTCGACAGCCGGCGTACCCCGGCCGGTCTCGCCAAACTCATCGACGACGACTGGTTCCGCATGATCTTTGCCGTCGTCGCAGCCCTGCTCGCTGTGCTGGTCCTGGTTCGCGGGTGGCCTGGGCTGTCGAGCTGGATCGTCAACTCGGGAAGTGACCTCTTTGGCGTCATCTCCGACAAGTTCGGCGATGGTCGCGGCTCGCGACCGATCGATGCGATGAAGCCGACCCTGTCGGAGGGTCGCTTCGTCAACTACGGCCCGACCGGGCTCACGATGACGGTTTTTTACGCCTCGTTGTTCTTCGGTCTCGTCTTCTACACGTCGAGCTTCATCGCCGAGATCGTCCGCGGTGGCATCCTCGCCGTGCCAGCCGGTCAGAGCGAGGCGGCCGCCGCGCTCGGCCTGAGCCGGTCGCAGGCGCTCCGCAAGGTCGTGCTCCCGCAGGCCTTCCGGGTGATCATGCCGCCGCTCGGTAACCAGTACTTGAACATCACGAAGAACACCTCGCTCGGCATCGCGGTCGGGTTCTCCGAGATCGTTCAGGTCGGCCAGACCGTCTACAACAAGAACTCGCAGACCTTGGCGGTGTTCAGCATCTACATGGTCTTCTATCTCGCGTGTTCACTGAGCATCTCCTCGGTGGTCAACACCATCAACCGTCGACTCGCGATCGTGGAGCGCTGATATGAGCGAAGTGACCCTTCCCGCCGCGCAGCGCGCCCCTGAGGCAGAGTCCGTCTCTCCTGGCCGTTGGGTGAGGGAGAACCTGTTCTCCTCGGTGTCGAACGTGATCCAGACGGTGTTCTTCAGCCTGGTGCTCCTCGGGCTCCTGCGCTGGGTGCTCGGGCAGATCTTCTCCGAGGAGGCCAACTGGACGTCGGTAGCGACGAACATGCGGCTCCTCTTCACCTACAACTACCCGACGGAGCAGTTCGTCCGGATCTGGTTCGCCGCCGGTGCGCTGTTCCTCGCGGTCGGCGCAAGTTTCGCCGCGTGGAACCTCAATCCGATGGTCACCGTTCGCAGGATCGGTGTCGCGGTGGTGGGCACCGGAGCGGTGTCACTCGTGGTCGCGCTCATCTCTCCCGACACCACACCTTCCGCTGTGCGGACGGGTTTCCTCGCCGTCGGCATCGGGCTCGTCGTGCTGGCTCTGGCGGTGCTCAAGGTCGTTCCCGAGCCGCATCGCCGGCAGGTTCCGTTCATCGGCATGCTCGCCGGTGTCGCGGTGCTCGTCTGCGGAGTGCTGTGGTTCTTCCCCTTTGGTGACTACGGGTTCGCCGACGGAGCTCCGACGGCTGAGTCGGGCACGATTGACTCGTCGACGTCGCTGCCGGTCACCGTGATGTTCCTCATCATGATCGGCACCTATCTGGCTGGTCGCGCGCTGGCTCGGGTGATCGATCTCGGTTGGCTCCGCCGCACGATGATCGGCTGGTGGGTCATCGGCCCCGCGTTCGTTGTGTTCCTCGTGCTGCGCGATCCCGAGTTCGACTGGGGGTATGTGCTCGCGGTCGATGTGCCGATGGGCGCCGCGTTCGCCGTGGGCGGCGCTGTGCTGCTCTACCTGTTGGCGAAGCCGAGTCGGTCCGATCTCGCGCGGGTCATCGGAGCCCTGCTCGTCGCCCTCGCGCTCTTCCATTGGGTCGCCGCGTTCTTTGGCTGGTATCCGATGTTGCAAAAGGCGCGCTTCTCGTTCGCCCTGGTGGCGGTCGCGGTGCTACTCGCGCCGACCTTCGCTGGGGAGCGTGCGGCGCGCCTGCGCTTCGCCGGTGGGTGGTTCGGCTTCATGGTGCTCTTCCACTGGTTGCTCACCGGAATCAACACCCCGTCGACCCTTGATATCGCCGCGCCGCCGTTCCTCGGCGGGTTCGTGTTGACGGTGTCGATCGCGTACTACGTGATGCTCGCCTCGTTCCCGCTTGGGGTGTTGCTCTCGCTCGCGCGCACCTCGAAGATGCCGATCTTCCGCGTGCTGGCGACGACGTATATCGAGGTGGTGCGCGGCGTGCCGCTCATCACGGTGCTGTTCTTCTTCTCGATCATGCTTCCGTTGTTCCTGCCGGGAGGCATGGGCATCAGCGATCTGGCAGCGGTGTTCGCCGGTTACACCGTGTTCTCAGCCGCCTATATGGCCGAGAACATCCGCGGTGGTTTACAGAGCGTTCGTCGAGGCCAGTACGAGGCGGCGGACGCCCTCGGTCTCACCACCGTGCAGCGAACCGCGTTCATCGTGTTGCCCCAGGCGCTCCGGGTGTCGATCCCGAACCTGGTTGGCCAGGCGATCGCCACCTTCAAGGAGACTTCACTGATCGCGATCGTCGGCGGTTTCGACCTTCTGCGCATCGCAAACTCCACCATCCCGAACCAGCCCGACTTCCTCGGACAGAAGCGTCCGGCTCTGTTCTTCATCTCGCTCGTCTACTTCGTGGTCGCATACTCGATGTCGAGGGCGTCGAGGAACCTCGAGGAACGCCTCCAAGAGGGGCAGGCGCGCTGATGGAACCGACCCGTTCGACCGACCAGACCAGGAGCATCTGAGATGAGCATCGCCGATCAAGCACTCACCGAGGAGATGGCCTCGCGCCGCGACATGATCGTGTGCCGCGGGGTGAAGAAGTGGTTCGGAGACTTCCAGGCGCTCGCCGGGGTCGACATCACCGTGAAGGACCGCGAGGTCATGGTGGTGCTCGGGCCGTCGGGCTCCGGTAAGTCGACTCTGATCCGCTGCATCAACCGCCTCGAGGTCCACCAAGAGGGCGAGATCGTCGTCGATGGCGTCGAGATGACCAACGACATGCGGAACATTGAGAAGATCCGTTCCGAGGTCGGCATGGTGTTCCAGCAGTTCAACCTCTTCCCGCATCTCACGGTGCTCGACAACATCACCCTCGCCCCGATCTGGGTTCGTAAGCGCGCTCGGGTCGAGGCTGAGGCCAAGGCGATGGAGTTGCTCGAGCGTGTCGGTATCCCTGAGCAGGCCAACAAGTTCCCGGGGCAACTCTCAGGCGGTCAGCAGCAGCGAGTCGCGATCGCGCGGTCGTTGGCGATGGAGCCGAAGATCATGCTCTTCGACGAGCCGACCAGTGCCCTCGACCCGGAGATGATCTCCGAGGTGCTCGACGTGATGAAGGACCTCGCTCGTGGCGGCATGACGATGATCGTCGTCACCCATGAGATGGGCTTCGCTCGCGAGGTCGCCGACCGGCTCGTGTTCATGGAGTCGGGTGATGTGGTCGAGGTGGGCACACCGGAGCACTTCTTCACGAACCCGACCGAGGAGCGCACGAAGCTGTTCCTCAGCCAGATCCTCTGAGCGGTCTTCCGCCGGACAGGCGGGCAACCGGGCTCCTCGGTACGATCCGCCTATGGCGACAGTTCGGTGTCTCGGCTGCGGAGGGGCGATCGAGCTTCTCGCGGGGACGGTTCCCGAGGGCGTCATCGCAGCCGGAGACCGTTTCATGCACGAGGGATGTGTGCTCGACTCGCGCGCGTCGGCCCGTCCAGTCGAGTCGGGTGTTCCCGCCTATCGCATCCCCGAGGGTTGGTGACCGTCGTGTTCTCGGTGCTTGATCTGGCTCGCATCGGTGAGGGTGAGAACGCGGCTGACGCGTTCACGAACTCCGTTGCCCTCGCCCGTCATGCCGAGGATCTCGGGTGCTCCCGCGTGTGGTACGCGGAGCATCACAACATGGCGACGGTGGCCTCGTCGGCGCCGGCGGTGTTGATCGCCCATGTCGCAGCCCACACCTCGCGGATCGTGCTCGGCGCTGGGGGAGTGATGTTGCCGAACCACTCACCGCTCGTGGTCGCCGAGCAATACGGCATGCTCGCAACGCTTCATCCCGGTCGTATCGAGCTCGGTCTGGGTCGCGCCCCGGGAAGCGATCAGGTGACCCTTCGAGCGATGCGGCGCGATCATTCCTCCGCTGATTCGTTCCCCGAGGATGTCCTCGAGCTCGAGGGCTACCTGCGGGGCGAGAGCCGGGTGGCTGGGGTGTCGGCGGTTCCTGGGGCGGGCACCAACGTTCCGTTGTTCATTCTTGGGTCGTCGCTCTACGGGGCGCGGCTCTCGGCGCTGCTCGGTCTCCCGTTCGCCTTCGCCTCACACTTCGCCCCGGCGGCTCTTCGTGAGGCGGTGGCCCTGCATCGGGCGGAGTTCACTGCCTCTCGGCGCCTCGAGCGGCCGCATGTGTACGCGGCGGTGAACGTGATATGCGCCGATCGACGCGACGACGCGCTGGCCGAGTTCGAGCGGACGGCGAGGGATCGGGTCAGGTTCTTCGTGGGCCGCGGGCTCGATCTCTCCGAGGATGATCTCGACCGTCTCGTCGCCTCACCGCAGGGCCGTCAGGTGCTCGACATGATGCGCCACACCGTGGTTGGCACGCCGAGCGAGGTCGCCGCGGGGCTCGAGGAGTTCCGTTCGTTCGCCGATGCCGACGAGTTGGTGCTGTCGCTTGCGGCGCCGACCGCGGAGGGTCGCTTGCGCACGCTCGGACTCGTCGTTGAGGCGTCGTCGGTCGCCGCCTGATCGGCGGTGCGGCGAGGTGTTGGTTAGGCGTCGCGCGGAGCGCGGCGATCGGTTGGTCCGGCGATGCTCAGAGCGATCGCGATGAGTACGAACTGCAGGGGAAGGCGCACCCACGAGACGATCTGGTCGCCGACGACTCGGTCGCGCCAGTCCCAGGTCATGTAGAGGTTCGCCGGGTAGACGGCGATGAGTAGGGCGACTGCGGCGAAGGCTCCCCGTCGCCTCCACTGAGGTCGGAGCAGCATCGCGGCGACGATCAACTCGGCGATTCCGCTAAGCGAGGTCCAGAACCGCTCCGATGGCGGGAGCCACGGTGGAACGATCGCGTCGAAGAACGCCGGGTTGGTGAAGTGGGTGACTCCGGCGACGCCGAGGAAGGCGCCGAGCGCGATGGCGGCCCGCGGGTGTCGCGGCGGCAGGGGTATGAGGCCGAGTTGGCGCAAGCGCGTCACGTGGAGACGAGGCCGCGTTCGCGGAGGGCCTGCTCCAGTTCGGCGTCGCTCGGTTCGGAGAGCACGAGCCCGTCGTCGAAGTGGATCACCGGAATCCGCTTTCGACCGGAGAGCGCTTCGGCTTCGGCGGCTCGGTCGGGTTCGGCCTCGAGGTCGACGTCAACGTGGTCGACGCCGAGCCGAGAGAGCAACTCCTTCGAGCGCCGGCAGTCCTTGCACCACATGGCGCCGTAGACGACGGGAGGGGAGCCGTTCACGGGGGAGACGTTACCGAGGGCCGACCTCCGGCCCGTTACGGTTCGTGCGTGTCGAGTGAATCGGGTGGTCGCCGCGAGCCCGAGGTGATCGTCCTCGGGATCGGGCAGGACGGCGGTCGACCGCAGATCGGCTGTCGAGCCGAGTGCTGTTCGGACGCGTCGCTTCCTCGTGTGCTTCCGGCTTGCCTCGGTGTCGTTGGATCGGACGGCCGACGCTGGCTGATCGACGCGACGCCGGCGATCGGCGAGCAGCTTCGCGTGCTCGATGACCTTGTGCCGAGGCCCACTGACGACGCCATCATCGACGGAATCCTGCTCACCCACGGTCACCTCGGTCACTACACCGGTCTGGCCCAACTCGGCCGGGAGGCGCTCGCGGCCTCGTCGGTGCCGGTGTGGGCGCAGCCCCGCCTTCGCTCGATGTTGGAGCGCGACGTCCCGTGGTCGCTGCTCGTCGATCACGGCCATATCGATCTCCGTTCGGATCCGATCGATCTCGGCGGTTCGCTCCTCGTCGAGGTGCTGCCGGTGCCGCACCGCGGCGAGGTTTCTGAGACCGTCGCCTATCGGGTGACGGGTCCGAACCGATCGGTGCTGTGGCTTCCCGATATCGACTCCTGGGATGCTTGGGACCGGGACATCGTCGAGGAGGTGGCGGCGGTCGACGTGGCGTTCGTCGATGCCACCTTCTTCGACGACGGGGAACTCGACCGGGACATGAGCGTTATCCCTCATCCGAGGGTGGTGGACACGGTTCGCCGGTTGGTTGACCGCGCTCCTGAACTTGCTTCGCGGGTGCGGTTGGTGCATCTCAACCACACGAACCCGGTGCTTCGGGTGGGGTCGCCGGAGCGAGCCTTCGTGGAGCGAGCGGGCCTCTCCGTCGCGGCACCCGGTGACCGGTTCGCGATCTGATCTCCCGCTCTGTTCACCGCCCCCGGTCGGGGGCTACGTTGTCGCGGTGACCGAGGTTCGGACGCGCCAGCGACGCGAGCGTCGGACCCGTTCGGTGGTCGGTGATCAGCCGGCAGCCATTCAGCCCCGCTACACCCAGCCTCCTGCCCGGGTCGTCTCCGACGACGAGATCGAGGCCATCCATGTCGCCTCGCTCGAGGTGCTGAAGCGGACCGGTATCGACATCCTCCATGCCGACGCCCGGGAGCGCCTCGCTGCGGCGGGAGCGCGCGTCGACGGTGACCGGGTGCGTTTCGATCCCGAGATGGTGATGGAGCATCTGGCGACGATCCCGTCATCGTTCACGCTGCACGGCACCGCACCGCACCGTGATCTCGTGATCGGCGACGGCCACATCGTGTTCTCGTCGGTGGCGAGCGCCCCGAACTACGTCACCCTCGACGGTGCCCGCCGAGCGGGTGACCGCGACGGTTACCGCGACTTCCTCCGGCTCGGGCAGATGCTGAACGCCGTACACATGTTCAATGGGTTCCCGGTTGAGCCCGTCGACCTGCATCCGTCGATCCGCCATCTCGAGACTGCCTGGGACGCGTACACGCTGAGCGATAAGCCGTTCCACATCTACAGCCTCGGCCGCGACCGCAACCTCGACGGTCTCGAAATGGCGCGCATCGCACGAGGGGTCGACCACGACACCTTCGAGGCCGAGCCGAGCCTGTGCAGCATCATCAACGCCTCGTCGCCGCTCCGCTACGACGACCCGATGCTCGAGGGAATCATCCGGATGTCGGAGCGCAACCAGGTGATCATCATCACCCCGTTCACCCTCGCCGGTGCGATGGCGCCGATCACGCTGGCCGGAGCGCTGGTGCAGCAGAACGCCGAGGCGCTCGCCGGGCTCGTGCTCACCCAGGTGGTCCGCCCTGGGTCGCCCGCGGTCTACGGCGGTTTCACCTCGAATGTCGATATGCGCTCAGGGTCGCCGGCCTTCGGCACCCCCGAGTACGCCAAGGCCGCGATCGCCGGTGGGCAGTTGGCTCGTCGCTACGACATTCCGTATCGATCATCGAACGTGTCGACGTCGAATGTCGTTGACGCGCAGGCCGGCTACGAGAGCGCCTGGGCCTTGTGGGGAGCGATCACCGGTGGAGCGAACATGGTGATGCACGCCGCGGGATGGATGGAGGGCGGGCTTCACGCGAGCTACGAGAAGATGGTGATCGACGCCGATCTGTTGAACATGGTGTCGAAGTTCTTGGAGCCCCTCGTGGTTGACGAGTCGACGCTCGCCGTCGACGCGATCGACCGGGTCGGCCCGGCCGGTCATTTCTTCGGTGACGAGCACACCCAGAGTCGGTACACCAACGAGTTCCTGTCGCCGATGGTGAGCGACTGGCGCAACTGGGAGTCGTGGCAGCTCGCTGGTTCGCCCGACGCGCGGACCCGGGCGAACGCCTTGGCCCGCGAATTGATCGCCGCCCATGCCGAGCCCGGCCTCGACGACGCGATCCGGGCGGAACTGCGTGAGTTCGTCGACCGTAGGGTGGCCGAGGGCGGGGTCGCCACAGATTTCTGAACATCGCCGGTCGATCCGGCGCGACGCTCGGGGGGAGCGACATGAAGACACATGCACAGGTCGTCGTGATCGGTGGGGGAGTGGTGGGCGCCTCGGTGCTCTATCACCTCACACTCGCGGGCTGGACCGACGTCATGATGGTGGAGCGCCGCGAGTTGACCCACGGGTCGACCTGGCACGCGGCCGGCGGCATGCACACGCTGAACGGCGATCCGAACGTCGCGGCGCTGCAGCGCTACACGGTCGAGCTCTACGAGAAGATCCAGGCTGAGTCGGGTCGCGACTGCGGTATTCACATGACGGGTGGTCTGCAACTCGCGGACACCCCGGAGCGCATGGACTACCTGCGAATGGCCCATGCTCGTGGTCGGTATCTCGGCATGGAGACCGAGCTCGTCACGCCGTCGGAGGCTCATGAACTGGTGCCGTTCCTCGATCCGTCGTACTTCGTTGGCGCGATGTACGACAAGCACGAGGGCCACGTCGATCCGTCCGGTGTTACCCATGCTTACGCGGACTGCGCCCGTCAGCGGGGGGCGGAGATCAACCGCTACACGTGGGTGCACGCGATCTCGCGGGCTCCGGACGGTGGGTGGCATCTGCACGTGCACGACACCAGAGACGATGTCGACCTCGGGGTGATCCATTGCGAGCACTTCGTGAACGCAGGCGGGCTCTGGGCCCGCGAGGTGGGCCGAATGGCCGGCCTCGAGATTCCGGTGCTCGCGATGGAGCACATGTATCTGCTGACCGAGGAGGTGCCTCAACTCGCTGAGTGGCGCGAGTCGTCGAAGATGGCCGGCTTTCATGTCGTCGACCTCGGCGGTGAGATCTACATGCGAGAGGAGGGCAACAGCCTGCTTCTCGGCACCTATGAGAAGGGCGGGGTGCCCTGGTCGACGAAGACGACGCCATGGGACTTCGAGGCGCAACTGCTCACCCCTGACCTCGAGCGCATCGCGGAGAGCCTCGATGTCGGCTTTTCGCATTTCCCGATCTTCAACGAGATCGGTATCCGCCAGACGATCAACGGTCCGTTCACGTTCGCCCCCGATGGCAACCCGTTGATCGGGCCGGTTCGCTCCCAGCCTGGCCATTGGTTGGCCTGCGGGGTGATGGCCGGTCTCAGCCAGGGTGGCGGGGTCGGTCTCGCGATGGCGAACTGGATCACGACCGGTGATCCGGGCTTCGACGTGTGGGGCATGGATCACGCGCGCTTCGGTGATTGGGCAACGCCGGTGTACACGAACGCCAAGGTGCGAGAGAACTACGGACGCCGGTTCACCATCACCTTCCCGAACGAGGAGTTGCGCGCGGCGCGTCCGCACCTCACCTCACCGCTCTATGGACGCCTTCAAGACCGCAACGCCGTGTTCGGCGCTTCCTATGGGCTCGAGCAGGCGCTCTGGTTCCAGCGCGCGGGTGAGGAGCCGTTAGAAACACCCACCTTTAGACGGTCGAACGCGTTCTCGGTGGTGGCCGAGGAGGTCGCGGCGGTGCGGGCCGGGGTGGGCTTGATGGAGATCACCGGCTACGCGAAATACGAATTCGCCGGGCCGGGGGCGCGCGGGTTCCTCGATGGTCTGCTCGCCAACTGGATTCCCCCAGCCGGTCGGCTGGCGTTGTCGCCGATGCTCAACCATGAGGGCCGCCTGATTGGCGACTTCACGGTCGGGGCGCTGTCGAACGTGCTCGGCGATGAGCGGTTCCTGGTGTTCGGCTCGGGCCCGGCCCAGCACTATCACGAACGCTGGTTCCGCGAGCAGATCCGTCTCGCCGGTGTCGAGGGCTCGGTGTCGCTGCGGGTGCACGGCAACGATCTCTGTGGGCTCTCGGTGGCGGGTCCCGCCTCCCGCGAGGTGCTGCGTGCACTCGTTGATGTCGACCTCGACGAGTTCCCGTTCTTGTCGTTCACCGAGGCGCACGTCGGCGCCGTGCCGGTGCTGTTCGGGCGGATCTCGTTCACCGGCGATCTCGGCTACGAGTTGTGGTGCGCGCCCGATTTCGCGGGTCAGCTCTTCGATCTCGTGTCGACGGCCGGTGAGGGGCACGGCATGCGGCTCTTTGGCGGTCGGGCGCTCAACTCGCTTCGCCTCGACAAAGGTTGGGGGGCGTGGGCGACCGAGTACCGGCCGATCTACGACCCCTATGAGGCGAACATGGGTTGGATGGTGCGCCTCGACAAGTCGTTCATTGGTCGCGATGCGGCGGAGGCGGCCTCGAAGGAGCCACCGAAGCGTCGACTCTGCTTGTTCTCCCTTGACGCCGGCGAGGGCCCGGAAGCTGCGGATTGCATCGGCAACGAGCCGATCTGGCACGACGGTGAGGTGGTCGGGTGGGTCACCTCGGGTGGGTTCGCCCATCACAGCGGGTTGTCGATGGCGCTCGGATACGTGCCTGACGATGTCGCTGCGAGCGAAGGCCCGTGGGAGATCGAGGTGCTCGGTCGTCGTCGGGAGGCGTCGCGGCTGAGCGAGCCGCCGTTCGACCCATCCGGGTCGCGTATGCGCTCGTAAGGGTTAGCCGTGAACGCTCATCGATGAGCGTCGGTCGATCTCCCGGTTGCGTCGGAAGGTGACCATCTCGAGGGGGAGCCCGGTGTGCGGCCCGGTGACCACCAGCGGGTCGGCGTCGTGGTCGTGGCCGCCCTCGACGGCTTCGATGAGTTCGGCCATCATGAATCCGGCGACGCCGGCGTTCTTGAACTGGTTGCCGCTCGTGCCGATCGCGACATAGAAGCCGTCGAGGTCGGTGCGGTCGTAGATCGGAATCCAGTCGTCGCTTCGGTCGTAGCGGTCGACGACTCCGCGCTTCTCATGGGGAAGGGGAACGCCGAGGGAGGGCATGCGCTTGTTGATGCGCAAGGTGTTGGTCTCCCACCCCTCGTTGGTGAGCTCGCCGAGTTCGCCGTCGGGATCGACGACTTCGCGCGGGTCGCAGGGCGGATCGGTGGTGCCGACGAGGATGTTGTTGCCGGGCTGGGGTCGGAAGTAGATGCCGTTGTCGTCGTCCGCGACGGCGAAGCCGATCTCGGTGAAGTCGGCATCGGGTGGGCCGGGCACGTGGTACGTCTCGTGGCGGATCGCCTCGGTTTTGATGTTCATCGAGTTGTAGACCCCGGCGAGGCGGTTGATGTGCGAGCTGTGCGGTCCGGCGACGTTCACCACGACCTTGGCGTCGATGCGTGAGCCGTCGGCGAGTTCGACACCGGTGCAGCGACCGTCCTCGGTGAGGATCGCCACCACTTCGGAGCGGAAGCGGAACTCGGCGCCGTTCGCTTCGGCCCCGCGCTGGAGGTTGTGGGCGGCGAGTTGAGGGTCGTCGACATAGCCGGCGTCGGGGCTGAAGAGCGCTCCGACCAACTCGCCGTGGCTTGGTTCCCAGAACGCGTCCTGGTCGGCGCGGGACGGCGGGCCGAAGAGGCTGAGGTCGAATAGCGGCATGCGTTCGGCGAGCGCGTCGCGATCCCAGTACTCATACGGGATGCCGAGTTCGTCCCAGATGGGTCGCACCCGGGTGTGGTGCCCGGGGTCCTCGGCGATGAGCAGTGCCATGCCGCAGCGAACGAATTTGGCGTAGCCGCTCTCGTCGGCGGCCCCGATGTGGTTTTCCCAGTCGGCCCAGTAGTGCATGCCTTCCCAGGCGGCGGCGACTCCGGTCGTCGTTGAGTACGAGAAGCGGATCACCGCGCTCGACGCGCTGGTGGAGCCGAATCCGGCGGCTGGCCCTTTGTCGACGGTGAGGGTGCGCCATCCACGGCGGGAGAGTTCATGCGTGACAGCGGTGCCGATCACCCCAGCTCCGATGATGACGGCGTCGTACCGGCTGTTCGTCATGCGGGGAGTCTCCCAGATCGGTATCTGATGTTCCGACCCGCTCAGCGGGCGAGGTCGATCGTCGGTGGCGTCGGGTTCTCCGCCGCTCCCCAACGCGCGCCCGGGTCGCTCGGGTCATCGCCGGCCGGTATCGGAATATCCGCGAGGGAGTCGAGGGTCATGCAGTCGGCGAGCATGCGATGGAACCGGTTGAGGGGTTCCTCGAAGCGCGGACTGAGCGGGCCGGGGGGAACCGCGCCGCGGGTGAGGCCCCGCTGGGCTCGTTCGACGATGTCGATGTCCTCGGCGTTGACCGAGAGCCAGAAGTCGCGGGTGTCGATGTGGGCGCCGGGTTCGACCGGCTCGGGAGTGAGCATCGTGCAGGTCTCTCGGGTGAGGCCGGGCGCGATCGGGTCGAGGCGCATGAGCCAGATGTGGTTTGGCAGCACCGAGAGGATGACGTTCGGGAAGAGGGCGATGAATCGCCCGCTGACCGCGTCCGAAGCGTCGAGACCGTCGGCGGCGGGGAGGCGGAGCCAGTCGTCGCGCTCATCCCCTGACACCGGGGTCGTGGTCTGCCCGCAGTACATGCCGGGCCCCTGGTAGCGGTAGTGGTCGGCGACGCGCGACACCTTGGCAAGTTCCGGATGCACCCAACCGAGGTGGTAGTACTCCTGGAAGTTCTCGCTGACGAGTTTCCAGTTGGCGTGGATGTCGAGGGTCTGCTCGTGACACGGCGTCCAGGTGTCGAGCCGGTAGCCGGCCATTCGTGCGTCGAGGTCGCCGATCCACGTCTCGAATGGCGGGGTGTCGGGGTCGAGGCAGGCGAGTAGGAGCGGTCCCCAGGTGGTGACGCGCACCGGCACCAAGTCGAGGTCGCCCGGTTCGTCGGTGCGGGGGACCTGGTCGAACAGTGGGGTGGAGCGGAGCCGTCCGTCGAGGGCGTAGGTCCAACGGTGGTAGGGGCAGCGGATGGTGCCGGCGACGGCGCAGTCGGCTTCGGCGAGTTCGGTGCCTCGGTGTCGGCAGGCGTTGATCATGCCGTGAAGTCCGCCGTCGACGTCCCGGGTAATGAGGATGGAGCGTCCGGCGATCTCGCGCACGAGAAGCCGTCCGGGTCCAGCGACTTCGGCGGCGGTGCCGACGCACACCCAGGCTCGGCCGAATACTCGGTCTCGTTCGATCGCGAAGGCGTCGGGGTCGGCGTAGAGCGCGGGAGGGAGGCACATCGCCGTGGTGACGGGCCGCCTGGTCGGTTCCCAGGCCGCGTCATCGGTCCAGTCGATACCGGTCACATCTCCCCCCATGTGTCTCGGCCGCCGGGTCTCCGCACCCGTGCGAGATGCCGAGAGTCCACACCTGCTCGCCCAACCGTGTCAAGCACGGGTGCGCCGAAGTGAGGATCGTCTGTGACACTGCCGTCGTGACCGTCGCGGGGATCCCGTTGCCACAACCGGGCCGCGAGGCCGCGGAGCATTTTGTGGCGGAGTATCTCGTCGATCTGACCGATGGGGCAGCGGTTACTGGTTCCGAGCGTTTTCGGGGCGGTCAGACGGCGGCGGATGCCGCTCTTGCCTCGTTCGATGTCACCGGGTACGCATCGCGTCGTAACGAGGTGCTGCCAGTGTCGGGCCGGGGAGCCTCGGCTCTGTCGCCGTATATCCGTCATGGTTTGTTGACCCTTAGGCGGGTGTGGGCTCATGTCGCGGGTGGGCCGGGTAAGGACGTCGAGAAGTTCCGCGACGAGTTGATGTGGCAGGAGTACGCCCGTCACTGGTATCTCGCCCATGGTCGCACCACGGAGGTCGGTGTTCGTCGCGAGCAGGCTTGTGTCGACGGTGGCGTCGGATGGGATCGGTCGATGGCGTGTGTGGACGCCAACTTGAGAGAACTCGAGCGTGATGGCTGGCTGGTGAACCAGACCCGGATGTGGCTGTCGAGTGAGTGGTCGGTGCGTCGCGGTGGCGCCTGGCTTGATGGCGAGAACTATTTCTTTCGCCATCTCCTTGACGGGTCGCGTGCGGCGAACCGGATGGGGTGGCAGTGGACGGCCGGTGTTGGCTCGTCGAAGCACTACGGATTCAGCCGCTCGCAGGTGGAGCGTCGGGCTCCCGAGTTGTGTCGGGGGTGTGAGCACCGACGTGACTGCCCGATCGCCAACTGGCCGGACGAGCCCGAGTGGGCGCCGGTCGCCGACACACGGGCGCGAGCACCTCGGGTGCTGTCAGCGGTGTCGCGCTCGGGTGAGGAGCCGGACGCGGTGTGGTTGACCGCGGAGTCTCTTGGCTCGGTCGATCCGGCGCTCGACGCGCATCCGGAACTACCCGTCGTGTTCGTGTTCGATGAGCCGCTGCTGGCTCGCCTTCGACTCTCGGCGAAGCGTCTCGTGTTTCTTGTGGAGACGCTCGCTGAACTCGGCGCCAACCGGGCCGTTGAGGTCTACCGCGGTTCGCCGGTTGAGGTGCTGAGCGGGCGTCGGTTGGCGGTGACCGAGGCTCCGGTGCCGGGCTTTCGAAGGATCAGTGAGCGGGTGCGCCCGGTGGAAGCGCATCCGTTCCTGTGGCTCGTGGCTCCAGCGGATCGCCCGGTGAGTAGCTTCTCGGCCTGGCGTCGCCGAATCTGAGATTCGTCGACTCAGATGCTCGTGGATGCACCGCACCAGCGTGCGATCTCATAAACCATCCAGGCCATCTCAAACTCGATGCCGTTGGGGTCGCGCGCGGACGCCGAGGCATCGTTGAATGGCCCAGGATCCTCACGACGGATCACTTCCGGCAGATCAAACCCGAGCGGAAATTTGTCGAGTTCAACATTGCTGGAGGATTTAGCCTCTGGATCGGCGACAAGATCTCATTTCACTGGGTGACCCACCTCAGGATGCGTCGGAAACGATGGTAATTCTGCGGTTCAGGCAAGAGAGCGGAGCCCTCGAGCGAACCAAGTCGGGCCGCCCGAGATCTGAGGAAGGTCTGTTATCATCTGCAAATATGGGCCTTACGGTCAGTGAGCGAGCGGCCGTCGACTTTGCTTCGCGTGTGCTTGCCGCCGTTGGGGTGAGCCCCGAAGCTTGCGCGGTGGTTGCGTCCAACCTTGTGTGGGCTGAGTCGCGTGGGCTCAGTAGCCACGGTCTGCAACGACTTGACGATTACACGGAGCGGGTGGAGAGCGGCAGCGTGGCGAAGGACGCGCGTCCTGCAGTTGTTCGTGCGAGTGGGGCAACAGCTGTGGTCGATGGTTGTGGTGGACAGGGTCAGCCCGCTTTCGAACTCGCCGCAGAGACCGCAGTCGGGTTGGCTCGTGAGGCCGGTGTGGGCTGGGTGGCGGTGGGCAACTGCTCGCATGCGGGTGCTCTCGGCTACTACACGCACCGCATCGCCGAGGAGGGCTTGATCGGCGTCGCGGTCATCTCGTCCCGACCGAACATGGGATACCCGGGCGCTCGGAGAGCGCTCGTGGGTACCAATCCGATCGCGGTGACCGTGCCAGTCGGAGGCGAGATGGTTTCGGTTGATGTCTCACCGGCTGCGATTACTCGAGGTCGGTTGAAGCAACATCGTCGCGACGGCCTACCGCTGCCGGAGGGAGTGGCGGTCGACGGTGATGGGAACCCGGTGACAGATCCCGAGCAAGCAATCACGGTCGTGCCGATCGGTGGCGCAAAAGGAGGGGTACTTGCACTGGTTTTCGAGTTTCTCGCTGGAATCCTCGCCGGCTTCCCGGTTTTGGGGCCTGCCATCAACGGCAGCGAAGACGCACCGCTCCAGGGAGGGAGCGTCGTCGCTGTCGATCCATCGCGATTCGGCGATCCGGATGTGTTTCTGCGAGATGCAACCGAGCTAGTTGACGCAATTCGGACGGCTGAACCGGTCACTAATGGCATCGCGGTGCGTGTGCCGGGTGATCGGGCCGCCGAGCTCGCCCGGTCGGCTCGTACCGGTGGTCTCACTCTTGATGGGTCGCTTGTCGCGCGCCTCGAGTTGCTCGCTGAACGACTGCACGTCACGCCGCTCGGCGGGGGTCAACCGTGACGCGAGGCGGTAGGCGCACCAACCCGCCATCGACGATGCGGGCCGCAGTCATTCGTGAATTCGGAGGGCCCGAGGTACTCAGGCTCGAAGAGATCGACGTACCCAAGCCGGAGCCGGGCGAGGTCTTGGTCGAGGTCGGCGCTGTGACGGTAAACCAGACGCTCGACATTGGCGTCCGTGAAGGGCGTCGTGGTTCGCCCCAGCTACCGCACATCCTTGGTGTCGATCCGGTAGGCATAGTTGTGGAGGCAGGGCACGGCACCACCGCTCCATCGGTGGGGACCAGGGTGGGGGTAACCGCCTCGATTTGGTGTGGCGTATGCCGACATTGCCTCGCCGGTCGTACCGATGACTGTGCTGCAGTGCGTCATATCGGGGTGCACCGCTCCGGCGGCTACGCAGAGTTCGTGTGCGTGCCAGTGAGCAATGTGCATCTTGTTCCTGATCAATTTGATGACGCCGAGACTGCCGTCATGCTTCGCCATGTCCCGACGGCCGTCAACCTCCTCGAGGTACGTGCCGGTCTACAGGCTGGCGAGACACTGGTGGTCATGGGGGCTGGGGGCGGCCTCGGCGCCGCCGGCGTGCAGGTCGGTCGCGCAGTCGGGGCCGAGGTGATAGCCGTGGCGGGATCTACGAATCGTCTCGAGGTTGCACGGCAAGCTGGTGCCGATCATGTGATCGATCGTCGCGTCGAGGACATCGCTGCTCGGGTGAAGGAAATTACCGGTGGAGAGGGCGCCGGGGTGGTCTTCGATAACACGGGTAACCCGGAGACCTGGGACCAGGTCATGGCGTCGATCGGGCGGGGAGGTCGTTTTGTTACTGCTGGCGCACATGGTGGTGGCCGGGTCGAACTCGATCTCAACTTGCTCTACCGGTCGCGCCTTCGTCTTCTCGGCGGTGGCGGCCACACCGATGCGGACGTCAGGCGCGCTCTTGTCCTGGCGGTGGAGGGATTCACTCCCGCCATCATCGACTCCATTTATCCGCTTGCTGAGGCAGCTGAGGCGCATCGCCGCGCTTCATCGGGTGAAGCGGTGGGCAAGGTGGTGATTGCCCCACGTCTCAGTTAGAGCGTGATCATGAAGCAGGAATGGAATAGCCGTTTAGCAAGACGAACCGCGAGATGAGGACCTTGACATGAGGAGTACCAGAACATGAAGTCGGCAGGTGGCGTGGCGACGCTCGAGGTGGGCGTTTTCACCACGGCGAGTGTCTTGACGATTGCTCAAGAGAGCGGTCTGCTTGAGCGAGCGGGAGTGCGCGTGAACGTGCAGGAGGTTGCTGGTTCGGGCCAGCAACTTGCTGGGCTGCGAGATGGCACCTTCGACCTGATTCAGACTTCTCCCGACAACATCATGCGAGCTCGAATGGCCGATGCGCTTGAGGCGAGCGTGATCTTCGCGCTCGATACCGGACTGCCACAGGTGCTGGCGGGGGCGCCAGGGATCACCTCGGTCGCCGAGCTCCGCGGTGCCACGGTCGGCGTTGATGGGCTCGACTCCGGGTTTGCCTTCGTGGTGTTCGACCTACTCTCGGCGGCCGGCGTCGATAGATCAGAGGTTGAGTTCGTGTCGGTGGGTTCGAGTCGGCAACGTCTTGATTCGCTGGCCTCCGGCGAGATTTCCGGTGGTCTGCTGAGTGCCTCGATGGCTCTCGGCGCGGCAGATCGCGGCCTGTCGGTGTTGGCCCGGGCGAGCGAACTGATGCCCTGGTATCCAGGAGTTGCCGTCGCCGCGCTCGATGCTCGGGCCCGGGAGTGTCGACCCGCCGTCGTCGCCTTCTGCGGCGCGCTGCACGCTGCATTGGATTTGGTGAACAATCCGGACACGCGGGGGGAGGCCGTCGAGGCCCTCGCTGTTGGTTCCGGTATCACCACGGAGCGCGCCGAGGCGGTGCTGTCACGCGAGGGTGCCGCCCGGACTGCGGGTCCGCTGAGTTCGCGAGCAGCAGCCGAGGCTTTGGCCAAGGTCGCGGACCTTCGTCATCGGTACACGGGGATTGCGCCAATCGACTACTTCGATTCGGAACTTATGGACCAGATTCTCGGTGCCTAAAGTCATTGGGCTCGGAGCGGCTGGGTCGCGGTGGGTTGGCGCGGCGACAGATGGCTCGTTCTGGTCCATGGAAGGCTCGGCCGGTAATCCACTCGATGCGACAAGCGCGATTGAAGCTTTTCTGACGGGTGTGCTCACGCCGGGTGATCGTCTCAATTTGTCGCTCGCGCAACTTTCGAGACCGGTGCGCGGAACTGGAGCCGTGTGGTGCTGTCTCGGCAACGCCGTCGGAGACACCACTGACGGTGGCGTCTTCTCCGATCGCGATCACCAATCGCCACTCGACGCCTTTCTCCGGGCCTCGTCGTCAGTGTCAGGACCCGCGGACGGGGTGGTGATTCCTGAAGATGGTGCTGGTGGCTTGCGTCGCGTCCGTCATGAGCTTGAGGTGGCTCTCCTGCTCGCCGGGCCTCCACCGATTGACGATCCGTTGTCGGCAGTTGCTGCGTGCACACTGGGTCTTGACCTTGCAGCAAGTGGGTCTGAGGACCGGTCATTCCGCAAAAGCTTTCCGACGTTGTGTCCTCTCGGGCCGCTGCTGATCCCGTGGCCCGGACTCCAACAACTTGCTTCGGCCGAATGGACTCTCCGGGTGAATGGCGAGACGCGTCAGCAGACCGGTCTAACTGACTTGCGCCGAGGTCCCGCCGAGGTGGTTCGATTGCTGCACCAGAGTGTGGGGCTCGGCCGCGGCGATCTCGTCCTTCTCGGCGCGCCAGCGGGCGGGGGGTTTCTTCAGCGCGGTGACTCAGTCTTGGCGTCTTGGGATCTTGGGCCCGAACTGCAGCTCTCTGTCAGATGACTTTGTCGGCCCTACCGGACAAGCTCCCACTGTTGGAAGAGTGCTCGAATTTCGTCCTGCTCCTCGGTCGTCAAGGAGGCGTACGGCTCAGGTGAACCGCCTACGTTGACACCGATCGCGGCCAATGCCGCTTTGACGGCCGGGCCGAGGCCCAGCCGCATCCACCGAGATGGGAAGTCTGTAAAGAACAGTTGCCAATGGCGGGCGAGGTCTAAATCACCGTCTCGGAGGGCATCGAGAATTCGCAGGCTCGCCGGAAGGCCAGGCGCTGGCACCATTGCCCCTTGGCCGCCGAGCAGAACGGTGGCCATCAGCGTCTCCATGTTGATGTAAACGCCAGCCGAGCCGGCGATACCGATCTGCTTACAGAGCCCGAGGACCTTCACCATGTCGCGGCTGGTCTCCTTGATGGCACCGATGTTCTCGTGCTGGCAAATGTCGGCAAGAGCGCTCACCGATGGCTCGGAACCGGTGCGCGGATTCGAGTAGCACAGCACCGGCACCGGCGACCCGTCAGCTAAGGAGCCGAACCATGTGACCATCTCGTCACCCGTTTGAGGTGCCGCCCAGGGCTTTGGCCCGGCTAGTGCGAGGACGGCTGACGCACCGATCCCAGCCATGCGCTCTGCGAGCACAACTGACGTACGTGGAGTCGGTGTCGTCACTCCGCCAATGACGGGGATTCCACCAGCCGCAGCGACGGCCCGCTCGACGAGAGCAATGCGTTGCTCACTGTCGAGGAGGTGGTACTCCTGCACCTCAACGCTGGCTACCGAGATAGCGAGCGGTCGCTGTTCGGCGATCCAGCGAATCTGATCATCGAAGCGGTTGAGATCCACGGAACCGTCGTCCGCCCAAGGGGTGACGGCGGCGGCAATCACGCCGGTCTCGCGAAGGAACGACATTTCTAAACCTCCAACACCACGCGGGCCGGCGCACCGTCGCGACCGGCGTAGTTCAACGGCAGAGCGTGCAGTCGGCAACGGCCCGCGTGCTGACGGACATCAGCCAAGTTTTCGATAATGAGCACGTCGTTGCCGAGAAGCCCGCGATGAATGGGATATGCGAAGCCTTCGGGTCGACGCTTCACGGCCGCGTCGACCGTGATCAGATCGACTCCGATGATGGACACACCGCGGTCAAGGATCCAGTCAACTGCCGACATCGCTAGCGCCGGGTGGTCGAGGTAGTCCTCAGTGCCGAACTTCTGCCCGAAGCCCGTCGCGATGACGAGCCCGTCGCCTGGTCCGATCGCGTCACCGCAGGCTGCGTGAAGTTGCTCAGCGGTTATTTCGCCAGAGTGCTCAACAGAGACGGGCGCTATCAACGCCGGGCGAATGAACCGGTCGAGAGGAACTTCGTCGATCGTCAGGGCACCCGGGATCGCGTGGCTTGGAGCATCCACGTGGGTTCCCGCGTGGGTTGGCGCCGTGACCAGTGAAACGTCTAGCCCGGCACCGTGCTCCATGCGCAACAGCCATTCCATCTTCACGGGTGGCAACGGTGGAATTGTCATCGTGCCGTCTCTAAGAGGCTGACTGGCGTCAATGAGTGGCATGCTCCTCCTTCGCAGTGGTGGCCTGGGCCGGTGATGCTGATCTGCGCTTGTTTGGCCCGGTCCTGAACGGCGCTGAGTCGCAAAACTAGATTAGATATCGATCAATAACAAGCGGGCGGTACCTGACCCAACGCCGTACCCGCGTGATTGATCCGAAAGTCGATCAGTACATCATCTACAGACCGGAGGAAACTATGACCGCAGGTGTGCTCTTCTCGGAGATGGACCCTGGTCCGGGCCACGAGAGCGAATTCGACGATTGGTACCAGACAGAGCACATTCCAGCGCGCCTTGCCCTTGAGGGCTTTTCGCATGCGTTCCGATCCGTCCGACTTGGTGCCGGGACGAGGAACTCCGCCTGCTACCTCATCAGCGATATGGCGGTGCTCGACACGCCCGAGTACCACGCACTCAAGGATCAGGCAGACGCCCGGACTCAGTCAATTCTCTCGTCAGCAATAGGTTTCACGCGGTTTACTGGCGCACTCATCGACAGCCACGGTGAGCCGACGAGCGACACGAAACGCGTGTTAGTGGGGCGCGCGTCTGGGGAAATCGAGGCACGCCCGCTTATCAGTTGGCTCAGGGCGCTGGGTTCGATGTGGAGCGGGGTGTATCGAATTGTGAGTGCCAGCGAGCCCGAAGTCGGCGTTCTTGCCATCGCTGGTTTCGAGCAGTCCGCATCCGGGTTGGACCTGAGATCTGGCCGACCGACGGAGGTAGCGCACTGCGGCTTGTTCGCGTTGACCCATTGGGCGTCTCGGTAAGCGAGTGCCGTCACCAATCGCGAGTGTAATTTGCTACTTGCTATCGCCTGCTAATAGTGGCTAGTCTCATCGTTCCGGGGGGTCAACGTGTCCCCCTCTATGCGAAGCAGGGGGTTTCTCGTGAAAAAGCGAGTTGCAGTGTCATTTGTGCTGGCGAGTCTGTTGCTGGCTTCATGTGGTGGAAGTGACGATTCGTCGACTGACGAGGCCGTCGCCGAGGAGGAGGCTGCTGAAGAGGCCGTCGCCGAGGAGGAGGCTGCTGAAGAGGCCGTCGCCGAGGAGGAGGCTGCTGAAGAGGCCGTCGCCGAGGAGGAGGCTGCTGACGAGGTCGTTCCGGACAACATCGTGGTGCGCGCGGAAGGCGAAGAGTACGACGCGTACATCCAGCGCCTTTACGAGGCCGCCGCGGCTGAGGGTCAGGTCATCTACTATCAGTCTGCCGGTGAATCCGAACTCGAGTTCATCCGTGAGCAATGGGAGGCGCTCTTCCCTGATGTGGCATTCGAACCGGTTACGGCGCGAGCGGGCACCATTCTTGAGCGTGCGCTCCTCGAGGTGCGGACTGGAAACACGGCTGGCGATACCTTCGGTGCTGCCGGCGTGGAGATGCTCTTGCTCGAGAGCGAAGGTGCGCTTGACCCGTACCGACCTGCCGGGCTTGACTTCGTGGCGGATGAGTTCGTATTTGAAGGTCCGTACGTCGGACTGAACTATCTCTCGCGGCACCCGACCTACAACACCAACAACGTCGATCCGAGCGACTTGCCCTCTGACTGGTTCGGCTATTGCGAGCCCGAGTGGAAGGGCCGCATTGGATTCGATGCCGAGAGCTATGAGTGGGCTGCCGCCTTCATTGAAGCGTGGGGCGAGGAGCGCGCGCGCGAGTTCCTCGAGTGCCTGGCAGCGAATGACCCGGTACTCCACCGAGGCACCACTGCTGGAACCGAACTTGTGAACGTTGGTGAGTTCGACGTCAAGTTGGACGGCATGGGCCATGTCAGCAAGCGGTTTGTGAACGGTGGGGCCAACATCGGCGTTCAGGTGCCGAGCCCCTCACCGATGCCGGCGATCGTTGACATGTCGGCCATCCTCGCGGGGGCTCCGAACCCGAATGCAGCCCGACTGCTGCAGGAGTTCTGGCTAATGCCTGAGGGTGAACTCGCTATGACCAACGAGGGCAAGGCGACGACAACGTCAAAGGCGGAAGACCATCCCTATTACGAGTTCATGGTTGACGCCGACCTGCTGGTCCTCGGGCCGGCTGAGTCCGGATCACTTGAGCTCGGATTGGCGATGTTCTCAGAGATCTTCGGCTGATTTCGTACTTCGGTGTTCTCGGACCGCTTTCGGGCGGTCCGAGAACACCTGCCTACGGCCCTTAGCGGCCTTTCGTTACCGGTGTCCTCACTGGACCACCCCTGGAGAAACCAACTGTGAGTCCTTTAGACGTCGATATCCCGGTGGATCGCGGAACGACCCAAGAGGCGCCGTCCTACGTTCGCGGTCTTCGCTCGCGTCTCGCCGAACCCAAAGTTCTGATATTTGCCGCCCTGCTGCTGTTATTGCTCTGGCTGGTCGTCGCCCCAGTAGGCGTGCTGATTTGGGGCAGCGTCTCCTCAGTCCGGCCAGGGGATGATGACTTCTTCTCGATTGGCGCTCTGACGCTCGACAACTTCTCGAGAGCCTTCGATTCCGAATTGGTCGCGGTCCTAGCAAATACGGCGACCTTCGCGATCGGCACCACGGTTTTGGCGTTCTTGATTGGCACGTACCTGGCGTGGGCAGTTGAGCGAACCAATACGCCGTTCAAGCGCATCATCACGATCATGGTTCTGGCGCGCCTGATCATCCCGGGGATTCTCACCACCATTTCATGGATCTTTCTGGCTAGCCCACGCATCGGAATGATCAACTCCTGGGCGGAGTCCCTTTTCGGCGTCAACGAACCAGTCGTCGATGTCTTCACGCTCCCGGGCATGATCTTTGTCGAAGCGTTGGACGTGTTCCCCGTGTCCTTTCTGCTGATGTCCGCGGCACTGAGGTCGATGGATCCCTCGCTTGAGGAGGCCTCGTTGGTGGCGGGTCGCGGAACTTTCTCGACCACGCTCCGTGTCACGCTCCCTCTCATCATGCCGGCGATCCTGGCGACCCTCATTTACATGGTCATCCGAGGAGTTGAAACGTTCGAGACGCCGACTCTGATCGGCCTTCCTGCCGACGTGCCTACGTTCGTAGTTGAGATTTGGAAGCGCACTAGCACGATCCCCACGGATCTTGGGCTCGCGGCTGTCTATGCCGTTCTGGTGCTCGCCCTCGCGGTAGTGCTCGTGTGGGGCTACAACCGGGCCACGCGCAACAGCCGCGCCTACCAGGTGGTGAGCGGTAAGGCCTTCCTGCCTCGGCGGACCGACCTCGGGAGGATGCGTTGGGTGTCTGCGGGCTTTGCCGGTTTTCTGTTGTTCCTCTCGATTGTGCTCCCCTTGATCGTCCTTATCTGGGCCAGCGTTCAGCCACCGTTCCGGGGAGTGCAGCCCCTAACTCCGGCTGCGCTCGTTGACTTCGAGAATCTGTCCGTGCAGAACTATCGCGACGCATTCAGTTCCGAGTTGACCCGGCGCGCGGTCTGGAACTCAGCTGTCCTCGCTGTCTCCGCCGCGACGATCATTACCGGCCTGATGGCGGTGACGGCCTGGGTTACCGTCAAGACGCGGATTCGTGGTCGACAACTGCTCGACCAACTGGCGTTCGCTCCGGTAGCGGTGCCAGCGATCATGTTCGGTCTCGCGGTTCTGTGGATGTATCTCTCGGTGCCGATCCCGGTCTACGGCTCGCTCTGGATCTTGTTGATCCTCTACGTCGCAAGGTTCACTCCGGTGCCGTTCCGGACCCTCTCCTCATCGACCACACAGATCTCTGATGAACTCCAAGAAGCAGCAGAGGTGAGTGGTGCGTCGTGGTGGCGGTCCTTCCGAACCATCATGCTCCCACTTTTGCGACCCGGGTTGCTGGCGGCTTGGGTCTTCGTACTGGTGCACTCCTTCAGAGAACTCGGTGCCTCGGTGCTCGTCGTCTCGTTCGGCACGGAGGTCGTCGGGGTGGCCATTTTTGACCTCTGGGAGAACGGCAGTTTCGGGCTGCTGAGTGCGTTTGGAATCACGATTCTCACCGGTCTCATCATCGCGTCGCTGGTGGCCAGCTGGGTTTCGAGCAAGTTCGGAGTCAAGGACCAATGATCAAAATTGAGCAACTGACCAAGACCTATCCGGGATCTACGGTGCCGGCGGTCAAGGCGATTGATATCGAGGTCCGTCAAGGTGAGCTCGTGACGCTGCTCGGGCCATCGGGATGTGGCAAGACCACGACTCTGCGTTCCATCGCTGGCCTTGAGACGCCGGACTCGGGCCGCATCAGCATCGATGATCGAGTGGTGTTCTCGTCATCTGAGCGCATTCGAGTACGTACAAACCGACGCAACGTCGGCATGGTGTTCCAGTCGTACGCGATCTGGCCCCATATGACGGTTTTCGAAAACGTGGCGTATCCGCTCAAGAGCGGGAAGGTGCCGCGCGCCGAACTAAATGATCGAGTAAGAGCGGCGTTGCAGTTGGTGGGCCTGTCGGACTTTGGTGACCGCCCGGCGCCGAACCTTTCGGGCGGGCAGCAACAGCGGGTCGCGTTGGCACGGGCCCTTGTCAGCGAGCCATCGATCCTGCTTTTTGACGAACCGCTCTCGAACCTTGACGCGAAATTGCGCGACTCGATGCGTCAAGAGATTCGTGAGGTCCAGCAGCGCCTTGGAATCGCATCGCTTTATGTGACTCACGATCAGGTGGAGGCGCTCGCCATCTCGGACCGTGTGATCGTCATGTCAGATGGTGACATTCTTGACGTGGGTGATCCGCAACGGATTTACGAGCGCCCAGCATCGAGGTTCGTGGCCGAGTTCATTGGCCTTGCCAATATCTTTCGAGTTACAGAAACGCGGGAGGTTGACGGGCTGCGCGTCGGTGTGTCGGAGATCGGAGAGCTGCGGTTCCGAGGCGATCCGTCCGCCAGAAGCGGCGAGGCCGATGCCGACATTCTGATTCGGCTCGAGGACGTACACCTCGTCCCGGTGGACCGAGTTGGATCCACCGACTCGAATGTGTTGGCCGGCACGGTGTTGTCAGCGCTGTTCCTCGGGACCTTGTGGGATTGTCTCGTGGAGGTAAACGGGGTTCGCGTTCGTGCGCACGTGCCACGAGCCCGACATCCGCGAGCTGGCGAGCAAGTCGGCGTCGAGATTGGGTTCGATAAATGCACCGTCATCGGTTGATCAGTTCGTTGACTACCTATTCGATCGGGAGGCTGTAACAATGACCGGACTCGTTGGTGCCGCGGCAACGGTGCACGCGCCGTTAATCCTTGGGATGCCAAAGCTGGCGCCCGAAGCCAAGCGGGTAGCGGTAGATGCTGGCTTCGCTCGCCTGCGCAGTTACGTCGAGCAGTGCCGGCCCGATGTGATTGTGACAATTTCAAGCGAGCACATCACCAATTTTCTTGCCGATGACTGTCCGGCGTTCGCGACTTCGTCAGCGACCACCAACCCGGTCCAGCCCGAGTTCGGCCTCGCCGAAGCCGAGGTCCCGTCGCATCCCGCATTTTCGTCGGCACTTGTCAGTGCCGCACAGGCTAGGGGCGTGCCGATCGAGGCCCGAGACGGACTCCGCTTGGATCACGGAACGAACCTGCCTCTCAGCTATCTCACCCCCGACTACGCGATCCCGGTGGTGCCTGTGATTGTCAACACGGTCTGGCAGCCGCTGCCTCCGATGGCTCAGGCCATCGAGCTTGGGTTCGCCCTCCACGAAGCCGCCGAGCGTTCGGGGTTAAGGATCTTCGCGATTGCTGCCGGTGGAATCTCCCATTGGGTGGGCAATGCTCGTCACGGCGACATGAACGAGGAATTTGATGTGCGCTTTCTGGACATGATTCGACATGCCGACCTCGCCGCGCTTAGCGCGCTCACCGATGCCGAGATTGACGTGGCTGGTGACGGCGCTCACGAGGTGCGATCCTGGGTGTCGGTCGCTCACGCGGCCGCCCGGGCCGGTTTGGTGCCGGAGGTAGTGCTTGAGGAGACGTTTGTGCCGGGCTGGAACGTCAGCGTGTACCAGGTCCGCTGGATTAGGGCTGAACGCTGATGGGTCTGTCGGAGTTGGACGTCCGTGCGGTGGAGCGCCTCATCTGGTTCCTGCACCGCGATGGTGGCGGTGTTGAGTACCGAGCTGACCCGGCCGAGTTCCTCGAACAGCGGTGTCAGGAATTTGGGCTCGAGGGCACCGCGCGCCGGTTAATCGCGGACTGTGACTACGGCGGGCTCATTGAAGCCGGAGTTCATCCTATGGCTGCGCTCTTTTTCAGCCAGGTCAACGGACTGCCGATGCCGCTGTACCTCGAGCGGATTGGTGCCAGCCCGGAGCGCGTCAATGAGTTCAAGGCTGCGTTTCAAAGGATTCACGGTGGCGCGTGACCGCTCACTCGATCGAACCCGCATGGAGGCCATTGTGCATGAGACTGAACAACAACTAGTGGAGGCATGCCAGGTTGGGGTGACTTTCAAGTCGGGTGATTTGACGTTGTCAGGGGTGCTCCACCTGCCGCCTGGAAACCAGGCTGCTCAGTATCCCTGTGTGATCGTGCTGCACGGCTTCGGCAGCAACAAACAGGCCTCCAACGTTCGCCTGCCGGTGGAGATGTTGAACGATTGGGGCTACGCGGCGTTCCGCTTTGACATGCGAGGCTGCGGCGAGAGCGAAGGCGAGTTCGGTCGGGTTATCTGTATGGAGCAGGTGGAGGACACGAAGGCGGCCCTTGACTTCCTCCAAAGTTGCGAACAAGTTGATGCTTCTCGGATCGCGTTACTGGGCTCCAGTTTTGGAGCAGCTGTGGCGTTGTACACCGGTTCTGTGGACGAACGCGTGGCCGCAGTCATCTCGTCCGGCGGCTGGGGGCACGGTGGTCGGAAGTTCCAGTGGCAACACAGGGCGCCAGGCGAGTTCGAGCGGTTCATGACGATGCTTGAAGAGGGCCGCCGCTATCGCGAGCAGACCGGCAACTCGCTGATGGTTGATCGGTACGACATAGTGCCGATGCCTGAACATTTGCGCACGCACCTCAGTCAAGGATCGGCGACTCAATTTCCGGCGGAGGTTGCTCAGAGTATGTACAACTTCTGCGCTGAGGATGTGGTGCACCAGTTGTCACCGAGGCCGCTCCTGCTGTTGCATTCGTCGAACGACTCGATCACGCCGACCGAGCAGTCGGTCGCGTTGTTCCAGAAAGCTGGAATGCCGACCGACCTCCATCTCTTCGCCGAGACTGACCATTTCATGTTCGCCGAGGACAACACACGGGTGCGTGAGATCGTGCGGTCGTGGCTGGCGAAATTTTTGCCCGTCCAGGTTGGTGGTCGGTGATGTTGGCTCACTCGCTGCATGGTGAATTTGGCGACTCCGCCGTGGTGATGTTGCACTCGCTCGCTCTCGACCGGTCGGTCTGGGATGGTGTCATCAATCAACTCGACGGAGTTCCGTGTGTTGCGGTCGATCTCCGCGGTCATGGCGAGTCGCGAGGGTCGGGCCAGACCACGATTGAGGAGATGGGCCTAGATGTGGTCGAACTGATTGAGTACTTGGGACTCGCATCAGTCGTGGTGGTCGGGCTATCGCTTGGAGGCTGCGTGGCACAAGTGGTAGCTGCGAGTCGGCCCGATCTGGTGGCGCACTTAGTGCTCGCAGACACCACGGCGTGGTACGGGCCTGACGCAGTAGAGGCTTGGGCTCAGCGTGCCGGAAAAGCCCAGGCCGATGGCCTCAGCTCGCTTTCGGCATTCCAGCTTGATCGGTGGTTCGGCGATGAGTTTCTGGAGGAGCACCCCGCCATCGGCGAGGCTTTGCTGGACATATTTCGAGCGAACGACATCGACGAGTACGTGGCGACCTGCAGCGCTATGGGCAAGTTCGACTTTCGTCCCCGGCTCGGTGACATCGATTGTCCTACGACGGTCTTAGTGGGTGAATTGGATCCCGCGACACCCATCGAAGATGCCGAGGCTCTTGTCGCTGGAATCCCGACCGCCGAGCTTCGGGTGCTTCGCGGTGCGCGTCACCTCACAGCCATTGAGAGGCCGAACGAATTTGCCGACGTCATCCGGGCCGCCCGAGTTTGGTGACGGCACCGTCCACGGGGCCGATGTCCACGCGAGGTAGCGGCCATCGCGGAGATGGCGGGCTCTATGATTTGAGGTCAATGACCGAATCGAAGTCTTCGCGAACTGTGGTGCGAAGCGGTTCGGCTAAATCGTCGGCCGCATCAGACGAGGTGACGGTGTCCCGTTCGGATGACAGCGTTCAATCCGGCGCCACCAGGCAGCACAGGACCCGACGCGACCGCAAAGACATTCGCGATCTCCTCATCGCGGCGGCGATGGTGGAATTCGGAACTCGAGGGTACGAGGGTGCTTCCACGAGGTCGATTGCGGATCGGGCTAACGCGCATCAGCCTCAGATCAACTATCACTTTGCCAACAAGTTCGAACTTTGGAAGGCGACTGTAGAGCGACTGTTCGAACTTCTTGAAACGGCGATGGTTGGACTCGACGAGATCAAAGACCCTGGCGATCACTTCGCTGAGTGGATCCGGCGCTTGGTGGACTTTGCTGCGGAGAACCCGGCGCTGAATCAGATCATCGTCCAAGAATCGAGTTCTCGGAACGAGCGGACGGAGTGGTTGGTCGAGAACTACATTCGACCGCGTTTTGCTGAGCGCCGCCGGGCATGGCGCCGCTTGCGGGCTGCGGGAATTGCCGCGCCACTGGATGAGAACCTCGTGCACTACGTGGTAATCGGCGCCGTCACACTTCCGTTCGTGAACTCCGCCGAGGCGACGATGCTCTTCGGTGGCCGGCCCGATACCCCGCGGCTGGTCCGTCGCCATGCCGATGGATTGGTTCGCACACTTCTTCCAGGGCTCGGTCACTGAGTCGACTGCCGTCTTAGCCTCTGACCCTGAGAAGTGCACCGCCAATGAGTGATCGGGGTTCGATGTGGTCGGCTCAATTGGCGGTCTTTCTTGGCGCGAACACGATCTCAAGCGTCGGCACTTGGGTTCACAACGTGGCTGCGTCGATTTACATCTTCGACGCGACCGGATCATCGCTTGCGGTTGGTGCGGTCACCACCGCTCAGTTCGCTGGCACGGTGCTGTTGGCGCCGTGGGCTGGCGCAGCGGCTGACAAGGTGGATCTGCGCAAATTGATCGGTGCGTTGCAGGTCGCGGGCGCGGTCTCGGCGCTCCTCCTAGCGCTCGCCAACGCTGCCGGCGAATTGACGCCGCTGCTCCTCGTAGTCGGTTCCGCCTTGATCGGGGCACTCCTCGGGTTCGGATTACCGGCTAGTCAGTCGTTGGTGCCTCTCCTGGTCTCTGAACGGCGGGTGGCTTCCGCCGTGGCACTGAATTCTGTGACCTACAACGTCGCTCGCGCGCTCGGACCGGCTCTTGCAGCAGTGGTTCTGACCACCGGGGGGATGACCTGGGCGATGCTTGTGAACGCCGCCAGTTTCGCAATTTATGCACTCGGTGTCCGGGCGGCTCGCCCTGTGCGTAGCCGCCCCAGCAGCGGTAGCCGTGTCCGATCGTCCTTTCGCGGCGCCGTGGTTCTCGTGCTCGGGAACCCGCGCTTGCGATTGCTGATCATCACTGTCGCTGCCGTCTCTACCGCCGCCGACCCAGTGACCACCTTGGCTCCAGGACTCGTGGTTGAGGCATTGGGTCTTGATCCGGGAGCGGTGGGCTGGATTGTGAGTTCGTTCGGCGTCGGGGCGGTGGTATCGGCGCTGGTGACGGTGCGCGTGTCGACCCGGGGACTGCCATATTTGGTGGGCGCACTGATCATTGAGGTTCTCGGTGTCGTTGCGGTCGCCTTGGCACCCGGAGAGGTGATTATGGCTTTGGGGATGGCGATAGCCGGTGTTGGCTTCATTCAGTCTGTCTCGACCGCCACCGCGATGCTCCACGACCTCGTGCCCGCTGAGGTGGTCGGCCGTGCAATGGCCGTGTGGGGCGTTGCCTTCCTCGGGACCCGCCCCGTGGCCTCAGTTTGTTCTGGATTACTCGCTGATGCCACCTCGCCACGCTTGGCCGCGGCCGTTATGCCTCTCGCGGCACTTGGCGCTGTTTGGCTGTTGTTGCGCCAGCGGAGCGTCTTCGGCGTCGAGTAATTCGTCAGTCAGTCACGCACCAACCCCACGCATCCATTGCTCGCCTTCTGAAGCGAGGAGAAGTCGAACGACGAGTCTGCGGCGACTGCAGCGAGAGGTGCCGCCCATGGGCTATGGCGAGGGGTCACAGGTCAGTGTTCCGACGCCTCCTCTGAAGTGCCATACCACTGTTCCCGTGACAACCCCTCCGGACTGGTCGGCGAACGTGCAGGTCACTCCGATGTCCAGGCTGCCGGCTGGACCGGTTGGGCTGGTCGCGCCTTGCGGTCCGGTTGGACCGGCTGGTCCGGTCGCGCCTTGAGGTCCGGTTGCTGCTAGCGAAACCGCCGAATTCTACTAATCCCCCTTGGTGGAGCTGGGGGGAATCGAACCCCCGTCCATCAGCCCGTGAACGGACCCGCTACGACCATTCCCGGCTTCGGGCCTGACGCTGGCCCATCGGCGGGTCGACTGACCTTGCGGTCAACGCCCAGTCTTTTCCGGGTGTCATTCGTCTTTCCGAACGTCAGCGGTCTTTCTCGCCGTCATCCTCCGCTTCTGTTGCCGGGCTGCGGTGGATCGGCCCCGTGCGGCATCTCTGCTCACGATGACTCTTCACTCACCTGACGGATCAGGCGGCGAGAGCGAACTGCTCATCGGCAATTCTTGTGGTTGCCCCGTTTAGCGAGTCTGAGCAACTCGGGTCGCATTCCCGCCCAAGCGATACTGACGTCGAAACCGGTCAGCCCCGTAAGGACGTATGTCTATGTCTGAACGACACCCTACAGCCCGGGTGTGACCTCTGGTGATCGGCGGCGCGTCGAACCCGACCGGTAGGTTCGAGCAATGCCCGCAAATCAACGTCGAGCCCACATCGCCGGCTTGGCAGCGAGTGGTGACCTCGCCGCGATGACCACCTCCGGCTGGCGGGCGTTCGCCGACGACCCGGTCGTTCGCTGGTGCTTCCCCGACGACGATGACTACACCGCGAACGGTCGCGGCATGTTCGAGTGGATCCTCGTGCGCGGCCTCGCTCGAGGCACGCTGTGGTGCACTCCCGACGGTGTCGGGTACGCCAATTGGATCGCGCCCGGACGCCCCGAAGCCATCGTCGACGAATCCGATGACGGCGCGACCGAGGCTGCGCCGCTCTGGCGCTTGGAGCGCTACGGGGCGATCGACGCCGCATTCACGGCGAACACCCCGCCGGAACCGCACTGGTATCTCGCCATGCTCGCCACTCATCCCGACTGGCAACGACGAGGTGTCGGGGCCGCCCTGATGGCCCCCGCCATTGCCGAAGCCGACGCACATGGCCTCGGCTGCTATCTCGAAACCGAATCAGAAGCCAACGTCGCCTACTACCGACGGCACGGTTTCGAGGTGTGCACCGAATGGGACCTCACGGTCGCGGGGGAGCGACCCGATGCGCACGGCCCACACATGTGGGGCATGTGGCGCGACCCGCGCTGACTCAGCCGTACTTGTTACGTCGACCCATCTCGCGTTCGACATCACGAGCCGCGTCGCGCGCGGCGATCGCCTGACGCTTATCGCCTTTCGTTCGACCCTTGCCGATACCGAGCTCCACCTTCACCCGGCCGTCGCGGAAATACATCGACAGCGGAACCACCGACACCCGCTCACGATCGATCCGGTCGGCGAGCCGTTTGATCTCAGCGCGGTGCAGGAGCAGTTTGCGTGAACGCTCCGGTTCATGCGCCCCGTAACCGATTGCGAAGGAATACGGCGCGATATGCACGCTCTCCAGCCACATCTCACCGTCGCGCAGGCGTGCGTAACCATCAGCGAGTTGCACCTGCGCTTCGCGCAGGCTTTTCACCTCGCTGCCGAGCAGTTGGAGGCCCGCCTCGATCGTGTCGACGATGGAGTAGTCGTGACGGGCCCGCCGGTTGCTCGCGATGAGCTTCGTTCCGGGTGGGGACATGGTCGTGTCAGGCTACCGACGCCCCGAAGACCCCTTTGGATATGGTGCCAACGTGCTCCGCATGAGTCGACAGGCCTTCGACGAGATCGTCGACCTCGCCGTGCGCGAGTACCCACTCGAGGCTTGTGGCCTCCTCGCCGGCACCGACGTCGATGGCGAGGCGAGCGCGCCGAACTTCCACCCCTGTCGCAACCTCGCCGCCTCCGCCAAGCTCTACACCGTTGATCCGGCTGATCACCTGCGAGCCGAGCGCGCGGCCGACGACGCCGACCTCGAGATCATCGGCGTGGTTCACAGCCACACCCACACGGAGCCCTATCCGAGTGCCACCGACGTGCGCGACGCACCCGACCCTGGCTGGCACTACGTCATCGTGTCGTTGAAGCGCGAGGCACCCGAGATCCGCTCCTATCGGATCGTCGACGGCGAGATTTCCGAGGAGCGACTCGTCATCGAGTGATGTGGCGCACCTCGACCGGAGGTCGCTCCACCGGGGCCGGAGCCGATTCGGCCCAACCGAGGTAGACGATGCCGATGACGCGCACGCCCGCCTCGAAGCCGCACAACTCGAGCGTGTGGCGGCCCTCAAGCAACGGCGCTGTCGACCAGTAGGAGGCGAGGCCCTCGGCGGTCGCGGCGAGCAGCAGGTTCTGGATGCCGGCGGCCACCGCGTCGCGGTTCTCGTCATGGAACGTCGGATGGTCGTCAGGAGCACAACCGATCACCAGCACTGACGGGGTACGCCCGTATTTCGTGGCGACCTTGGTGAGTTTCCCCTCATCGGTCGAACCGGCTTCCGTCAGGTCGAGCCGGCACGCCTCGCCGAGGCGCATCCGGCCCTCGCCGGAGAACGCCGCGAACCGCCACGGCCAGGTGCGTTTGTGGTTCGGCGCCCAGGTCGCCAACTCGCACAGCCGATCGATCACCTCGGCGGGCACCTCGCGTTCGCGATCACACACCATCGATGTGCGCCGCGAGCGGATGACGTCGGCCATCGCCGTTGAGGCGAGATCGTCCCTCGGGTTCACCATCACCCCATCATCGCATCGCCCGTCACCGTCGTCACCGCGTGCCACGATGCGCGAGTGTCAGCACCGGCATCTCGTCACGCCACCGCCGTCGCTGCGGTCACCGCGGCCGCCGTGCTCTTCGCCACCACCGGCACGGCCCGTTCGCTCGGGCCGGCCGAGGCTGATGCTTGGGCGGTCGGAACCTGGCGGATCGTGCTCGGCGCACTCGCCCTGTGGGTGGTGGCGCGCGGTGTTCCGCGACCGACCCCCGCCGATCGGGCCTCGATGCGAGTCCTCCTGCTCGGATCCGTTGGAGTCGCCGCCTACCAGCCCGGTTTCTTCATCGCCACCGACCGCTGCGGGGTTGCTCTCGGCACCCTGATCGCCCTCGGCAGCGGGCCGGTGTTCACGGTGGCCGGGGAAGCCCTCACCCGCGGAACTCGGCCACCGGGTGGTTGGTGGCTCGCCACCTCGGCGATGGTCGCCGGTGTCGCCCTCCTCGGTGCCGGGGACGACTCGGCGGGAGTTGTGCTCGACGGCTGGGGCGTTGTCGCCGGTCTCGGCGCGGGTGCTGGCTACGCGCTCTACGCCGTCGCCACCCGCCGAGCGATCGACGCCGGTGTTGGATCAACTCGGGCGCTCGCCTGGCAGTTCAGTGTTGGAGCGCTCATCCTCTCGCCCGGACTGCTCATCGCGTCATCCGATGGGCTTGGCGACCCCGCGGGGCTTCTCATGATCGCCCATCTCGGGGTGCTCACCGTCGGCCTCGCCTACTTCCTGTATGGCGTCGGCCTGCGGCGCCTCGCCCCGTCGACCGCGGTGTCGATCACCGTCATCGAACCGGTCGCGGCCACCGTCATCGCCGCGATCGTGCTCGACGAACGGCCATCTGCGTTCGGCTGGCTGGGAGCGCTGGTCGTGGTGATCGGGTTCGCGCTGCTCACACGGCCCGATGGGCGCGGGCGGCCAACACTCCGAGCGCCACGAACACCGACCCCGACACCCAACGCCTAACCACGCCGAGTGCCCGGCCGCGCAAGAGGAGATCTCGCAGCGTCGATGTCGCGATCGCCCAGGTCGAGTCGCTCAGCACACCGAGCAGCACGAACACGATGCCGAGGGTGAGCACCTGGCTCCAGGCGGCACCACGACTCGGGTCAACGAACTGGGGGAGATACGAGAGGAAGAACAGCGCCACCTTCGGATTGAGCACGTTTACGACGACCCCTTGGCCGAACGCTCGCCCATGACTGAGTCGCGAGTCACCCATCGTCAACCGATCGGGTCGACGGACCAGTGTCACGACACCCACCCCGATGAGGTAGATCGCGCCCGCCCACTTCACAACGTTGAACGCCGTCGCTGAGGTGGCGATAATCGCCGACAGTCCCGCCGTCGCGGCAAGGGCGTGCACGAGGTTGCCGAGCTCGAGCCCGGCGACCGCGGCGAGCGCGACGGAGCGGCCGTCGGAGACGCTTCGGCTCACCACGAACACCACCGCCGGCCCGGGGATCATCAACAAGACGATGGAGGCGATCGCGAACCCGAGGAGGCTGTCGGCCGATGGCACGATCGCGGACGCTACCTGCCACCATCGGACCGTGGTGAACCCCCCTGACACACCGAACGACGCGCCCGTCGAACCCCCGGAGACCTCCACCTCGCGCATGCACGGAGCGGGGCTCTCGCTGGCTGTCGACCATTACGGTGACCCGGGCGGCCCACCCGTCGTTCTACTCCACGGTGGGGGTCAGACCCGCCACGCCTGGGGTGGCGCAGGACGCGTGTTCGCCGCCGCAGGCCGACACGCCATGTCGTTCGACCTGCGCGGTCATGGCGACAGCGACTGGTCACCATCGGGCTCGTACATGCTCGACGACTTCGCCGCCGATGTTCGCGCGATCGTGGCCGCGTTGCCTGAGACCCCGGTGCTCGTCGGCGCCTCCCTCGGAGGACTCGCCTCCATCGTCGCGGTCGGCGAGTCGGCCGCGGGTGACTCGCCGATCGCGCGCGCGGTCGTGCTCGTGGATGTCGCGCCGCGTATCGAGACCGAGGGGCGCATCAAGATCCAAGAGTTCATGCGCGCTGGCATGCGCGGCTTCGACACTCTCGACGAGGCCGCTGACGCGGTCGCCGCCTTCAACCCGAACCGGCCGCGACCACGCGACGTGAACGGTTTGCGAAAGAACCTTCGCGAGCGCGGAGACGGGCGTTGGTATTGGCACTGGGACCCCCGCTGGATCACGAACCGCAGCGGAGTGGACGGTCAGGCAGGATCCTTCGCCCACGACCGACTCCGCGATGCGGCGCGTCGTCTCGACGTGCCGACGCTGCTCGTTCGCGGCCGAATGAGCGACATCGTTAGCGATGAGAGCGTGCGCGAACTTCTCGAACTCGTTCCCCACGCCGAGGTGGCCGACGTCGCTGGTGCCGGTCACATGGTCGCCGGCGACCGGAACGACGCGTTCAACAGCGCCGTCGTGGAGTTCGTCGACCGAGTCGCGCCGATCGGATAGTTCAGCGGCGAACGGTCGCGAGCAGCACCGACGAGATCACGATCACCCCGCCGAGCACCGTGGTGGCCGTCGGCTGCTCACCGAAGGCGACCCACACCCACACCGTCGCCGCGACCGTCTCCACCGGGGCGAACACCGCCACCTCCGCCGCCGGCGCGAAGCGCGGCGCCGAGGAGTAGAGCATGCGACCGGTCGGGTTGAAGATCAGACCCATCCCCGCTCCAGCGAGAAGCGCCCGGCTGTCGATTGCCGACCAGTCAGCGAAGAGCGACGCGGCCGCCGCCATGATCACCGAGCCGACCACCAGGGTCCTCGGTCGATCGAGTCCAGGATGGCGGCGCCAAATCACGATCGTCGCCGCGAACGCGAGGATGGCGAGCACCGCGATGAGGTCGCCGTCGAGGGTCGGCGTGCCGAGCGACCCCGCCATCACCGAGCCGATCCCGACGGTGGTGAGCGCGATGGCGGCGGCGACCCGCGGCTCGGTTCGCTCACGCAGCGCCACCCAGGCGATGAGCGCGGCGAACAATGGAGCGGCGGCGACGATCACCACGACGTTCGCCACCTCGCTGCGGGTGACCGCGGTGATGAACAGCATCTGAGTCAGCGCGTTCAGACCGCCGATCACGAGCATCATCGGCGAGACGAGGGGAGTGCCCGCGGGAACCGAATCACGTCGAGCAAACGCGACCGCTCCGAGCGACACGACCGAGCCGCAGGCCATGAGGAAGCCGATCGTCCACGCGTCCACCTCGGACAACCGAACGAAGAACGCGTCGGTCGAGACGAAGAGCATGCCGAGCGCGGCGAGCAACCAGCCGAGACGTCGACGCGGATGATGCTCGGTCATCGTCTGCCTCAATCAGTCATTGGTGTGGAGGGCCTCGTTCAGCGCACCCCACGAGCCGTTTCGGGGGCGCACCATGACCCGTCCGGTGCGGCCATCGCGGATGAACATGAGCCCCGACCGCCCGGAGAGCTCGCGGGCCTTCACGACCTCGTCGTCGGGGGTGGTCACCGGGGTTGAGCCGGTGACGTAAAGGCCCGCCTCCACCACGCAGTCATCGCCGAGGCTGATACCGATTCCCGAGTTCGCCCCGAGGAGGCATCGCTCGCCAACGGTGATCTGCTCGGTGCCGCCACCCGACAGGGTGCCCATGATCGACGCGCCGCCGCCCACATCGCTGCCGTCTCCGACCACGACCCCAGCCGAGATACGCCCCTCCACCATCGACGCGCCGAGCGTGCCGGCGTTGAAGTTGCAGAAGCCCTCGTGCATGACCGTGGTGCCCTCGGCGAGATGGGCGCCGAGACGCACCCGACTGGCGTCGGCGATGCGCACCCCCGACGGCACCACGTAGTCGGTCATGCGTGGGAACTTGTCGACGCCGTGAACGGTGACGTGCACACCCTCGGCCCGGGCGCGCAGACGGACCGCGTCGAGATCGGCAATCGCGACCGGGCCAAGACTCGTCCAGGCCACGTTGGTCAGCGCGCCGAAGAGCCCGTCGAGGTTGATCGACCGAGGCGCGGCGAGACGGTGAGACAACAGGTGAAGTCGCAGATAGGCGTCGGCCACGCTCGCTGGGGGAGCGTCGACGTCGACGGTGATGCGCACCGGCGCCACCGTCACGTTGCGCATCGCGTCGTGGCGCTCGCGGACACCGGCGAGACCGTCCTCACCCTCCTCGCCCCATCCCAGCCAGCCGAACCAGGCGTCGAGCACGGTGCCGTCCTCGGCGGTCGTCGTGAAGCCGGCACCCCAGGCCATGCGGGTGGTCGGAGTGGTGTCGATCTGCTCGCTCATCGGTCGTGCACCTCCGGTCGAAGGGTCGGGAAGAGGATCACCTCGCGGATCGAGTCAACCCCCGACAGCAACATCGCCACCCGGTCCATGCCGATACCGAGGCCACCGGTCGGGGGCATGCCGTATTCGAGGGCGCGCAGATAGTCCTCATCGACGGTTCCGCGCTCGGCGTCACCGGCTTCTTTCGCGGCCTGCTCCGCCTCGAATCGCGCCCGCTGCTCGATCGGATCGTTCAACTCCGAGTAGCCGTTGGCGAGTTCCCGGCCGTCGACGAACAACTCGAACCGCTCCGTCAGATACGGGTCGTTCCGATCGACGCGGGCGAGCGGCGAGATCTCAACCGGGTGACCGGTGACGAACGTCGGCCGAACGATCGACGACTCGCAGTGATGCTCGAAGAGTTCCTCGATGATCTTCCCCGCACCCCAGTTCGGGGCGACCGACACCCCCGACGCGGCCGCGATCGACGCGAGTTCGGCGATCGGTTGCGACGGATGAACCACGCGACCCACGGCGTCGGAGACCGCCCCCGTCATCGAGAGCCGCGGCCAGGGCTCGGAGAGATCGATGCTCTGACCGGCGATGGTGAGCACCGTTGAACCGGTGGCGTCAGCGGCGGCCGTGGTGATGAGTCGCTCGGTGATCGCCATGACATCGGTCCAGTCGGCGAAGGCCTGATAGAGCTCCATCATCGTGAACTCGGGGTTGTGACGGGTGGAGATGCCCTCGTTGCGGAAGATGCGGCCGATCTCGTAGACGCGCTCCATGCCTCCGACGATGAGGCGCTTCAGGTGGAGCTCGAGCGCGATCCGCAGGTAGAGCTCCATGTCGAGGGTGTTGTGATGGGTCACGAACGGCCGGGCGTGCGCGCCGCCGGCCTCGGTGTGCAGCACCGGAGTCTCCACCTCGATGAACCCCTCGGCGGCGAGGGTGCGCCGGAACGACGAGATCACCTCGTGGCGGACCTCAAAATGACGACGAGCTTCCTCGTTGACGATGAGATCGGCGTAGCGCTGACGGAACCGGGTGTCGGTGTCCGACAGGCCGTGCCACTTGTCGGGCAGCGGACGCACCGCTTTTGAGAGCAGCTTCGACGAATCGACCTTCACCGACAACTCACCTTTGCGGGTGGTCATGACCGTGCCCTCGACCCCCACCCAGTCGCCGAGATCGAGTTCTTTCACCTCAGCGAAACCGTCGTCGCCGATCACCGCACGAGACACGAACAACTGGATGTCGCCGGAACGATCGCGAAGGGTCGCGAAAATCAACTTCCCGGAATCGCGAAGCAACATGACCCGACCCGCGACGCTTACCCGGTCGTCGGTCTCACTACCCGCCTCGAGGTGACCCCAGCCTGCCCGGACCAAGGCGATGTCGTGGGAGCGATCGAATCGGTACGGGTACGGCTCGGCCCCCGAGGCCCGAATCTCAGCCACCCGACCGAGGCGACGCTCGCGTTCGGCGGCCAGTCCGCTCCCGCTCGGAGAGTCGACGGTTGCGTCGACGGAATCGCCGTCGTTTGGGGTGGGCTCCTGCTCGTTCACGAAGCCTCCAACGTACCGGCCGGCGACAACGGGGCACGGCTCATAGAGTTACCGGGTGCGCGCCGGACGACTCGCTCTCGCAGCTCTCGCCGCGCTCGCTGCCGGAGGGTGGGTGGTGTCGGCCGGGAGCATCTCGCGTATCGACGGACCAGCGACCGCCTCGGTTGGCGCGAGTCCAGTGTTCACCGGCACCCCCGCCTCGGTCATCACGGTGAACGACGTCGGCGCGATCGATACCGAGGTCGTGCTCGCCGCCTCGGCACTGGTGCGCTCCACCGGGGGTGAGGTCGGCCTCGGCCGGTCAGCGATGCTTGGCATGGTCCGAGTGACCCGCGGCGGCGTGCCGGTGCTGAACGCACCGTCCGGTTTGCGCTACCCGATGTCGGTGAGCGCTCTCCCCGAGCACGCTGTCATCGCGCTCATGGGCCCGGGCGTGTCCTCCGGTCTCGACGCCGGGCGGATGGTGATGGGGGAGACCTCGGCTGGGCTCCACGGGATCGTCGCCGGAGACGTCGTCGAATTGATCGCGTTCAACGGCTCGGTCGTGTCGCTCGCTGTCTCATCGGTCGTCCCCGACTCGGTCGTCCGCGGAACGGAGATCCTCGTCGACCTCGACGCTGCCGGCCGCCTCGGCATGAGCCGCGACACTTACGTCATCGGCTGGAACGTCGACCGCGGCGCCTTCCAGGCCGGCTACCTCACTGGATCGCTCGGCAGCCGTCCAGAGACCAAGGTTCGTCGGTCATGGGACGCCCCTGATCCCGACTCGACGCTCTCGACCGCGCGCGTCAAGCAACAACTCGGCATCCCCGCCTATGTGGTGCGAGGCGATGGCACCGTCGGCATCGACGACGGATGGGTCGCGGCGAACCTTCCCGGTGAACGACTTCTGCTCAACGAGTCGATCCGCATCCGAGCCCGCTGCCACAACGGCATCAACGACGCGTTGCGCGCGGCGCTCGCCGAGATCGCCGCGAGTGGACGCGCCGCCGCGGTCAACGTGACGAACTCGAACCGCTACGGCGGCTGCTTCCAGGCTCGCTTCAACCGGATCGCCGGCGACATCGGCATCCTGTCCCGACACACCTGGGGAATGGCCCTCGACGTCAACACCGCTGACAACTGCCAGGGCTGCCGGCCGGTGCTCGACTGCGATGTGGTTCGCACCTTTCGGCGTCACGGGTTCGCATGGGGCGGCACGTTCACCCGGCCCGATGGCATGCACTTCGAATGGGTGGGGGAGCCGCGCGATCAACTCGAGTACCCCTCGCTCTACTGCCCGAACATCGTCTCTGCTCCACCGCCATCCGAACCGACCGACGACGTCGTTGACCTCGATCCGGGTGGTGACGGCGGTGGAGAGGTGTCGGAGGCCTCACTCCCGGGCACCGAGGCCGAGATGCTCCACCTTCCCGATGCGACCATCTGGGCCCTTCGGTAGCCTGCGGGCGTGCCACATCGCTTCGTGATCATCGGCGGCGGACCCGCCGGCAACCAGGCCGCCACCTACGCGGCTCGGCTCGGGGCCGAGGTTGTGATGATCGAACGCGACGTCGTCGGCGGCGCGGCGCACCTTTGGGATTGCATCCCCTCCAAGACGATGATCGCCACAGGCGGCGCGATCAGCTTCTCCCATCGGATCGGCGGCATGGGTCTGGCCGAGACCACCCCAACCGTTGACATCGAATCCCTCAACCGGCGGATCTCGGGCATCAAAGACCACATGCGCGACGACACCACCGAGCTGCTCACCAGCCAGGGCGTCGAGATCGTGCTCGGCACCGCTCGGTTCACCTCGCCGCACTCGGTATCGGTCGCCACCGCCGAGGGTGAGCGCGTCATCAAGTTCGATTCCGCTCTCGTCGCCACCGGAACGCGTCCGCGCATCCCCGACTGGTGCCAGCCCGACGGCGATCGCATTCTGACGACCCGCGACTGCTACCCGCCCCGCGTGTTCCCCGAGAGCGTCACCGTCATCGGCTCGGGTGTCACCGGCGTGGAGTTCGTCCACATGTTTGCGTCCTTCGGCGCCGACGTGTCCCTCGTGGTCAGCCGCCAGCAGGTGCTTCCGGGCAAAGACCCCGAGGCCGCCGCCATCTTGGAGGACAACTTCTTGTCGCGCGGCGTCCGGCTACTGAAGGGCGCCCGCGCCACCGAGATCGAACGGAGCGACGACGGTGTCGTGGTGCGCTGCGACGACGGTCGCCAGGTGCGCTCCACCCACGCCGTCTTCGCGATCGGCTCGGTGCCCAACACCGACGGCCTCGACCTCGCCGCCGCTGGCGTCGAAGTGGACGGTGGGGGATATATCCCCATCAACCACCACTGCGTCACCAACCAGTCGCACATCTACGCCGCCGGTGACGTCAGCGGAAAGCTGCCGCTTTCATCGGTCGCCTCGGTGCAGGGCCGCAAGGTCGCTGAACACGTCATGGGGCTGCACACCGTCGAGCACCGCCACCTCGACTACGACAAAGCGGCCTCGGCCATCTTCACCGAGCCCGAGATTGCCGACGTCGGCCTCGCCGAAGCCGAGGCCTTCGCCCTCGGTCGAAAGATCCGCGTCACCAAGGTGCCTTTCGCGACCACACCGAAAGCGCTTATCAACAACGACCCGCGGGGCTTCGTGAAGATCATCTCCGACCCGGCCACCGGAGTGGTTCTTGGAGGATCGATCGTCGGCCAACACGCCGCCGAGTTGATCTCGGTGATCGCGCTTGCCGTCACCGCCAACCTGACGGTGACCGACATCGTCGAGAGCCTGCTCGTGCACCCGGCTCTCGCCGAAGCCCTCGCTCAAGCAGCCGAGTGACGAAGCGGCTCAGCCGCTAATCACGTTGAGCACCTCGCGGTGCAGGGTGCCATTCGACGACACCGCCGTCGGACCCGCGTGCGATGGCGCTCCGGTGTGGTCGGTGAACATCCCTCCGGCCTCCTCGACGATGAGTCGCGGCGCGGCCACGTCGTAGATCGCGAGGCCGACCGCGTCGACTGCGACGTCGATCGCCCCCTCCGCGACCAGACAGTGCTGCCAGAAGTCGCCGACGTTCCGGGAGCGCCGAGCACCGAGAGCCCATTCCTCGAGTCGAAGCCCCGCCCCGAGGTCATGCCAACCCTGGTTCACGGCGAGGCTGACCTGGGCTTCAGCGAGCGTGTCGATCGTCGATACCTGGCAGGCCCGGGCGGAACCGTCGGAGGTGAACGCCGAGGTGAACGCCCCGCCACCGCGAGTGGCCCACCACCGGCGGCCGAGAGCCGGCGCGGACACCACCGCGACCGCCAACCCGTCGTCGGCGTGCTCGAGGGCGATCAACGTGGCCCAGATCGGGATACCGCGGGCGAAGCCCGAGGTGCCGTCGATCGGATCGATAATCCAACGCCACGGCGAGTCGGCCGGGCCGTCGGTGCCGAACTCCTCGCCGAGCACGGCGTGGTCGGGGCGATGCGACCGCAACAACTCCAGCGCCGCCCGCTCAGCCCCTCGATCGGCCTCGGTGACCTCGGAGCGATCAGCCTTGTGGTCGATGCGCAGGCTCGCGGAGCCGAAACCGGCGAGGGTCACCTTGTCGCAACGATCGGCGACCTCGATGGCGAGGGCGAGTTCCTCGGCGAACGAGCCGCCATCGGCCCCAGACACCCGATCAGCCTCCGGTGAGGCCATCGAAGTTGGGGGAGCGCTTCTCGAGGAGCGCCGTGTGGCCCTCGGCTGAATCGGGGCCGAGGAAGTTGAGCATCTCGTAGGCGAGGGAGGCCTCGAACGCGGGAAGCGCCTGGCGCAGCCAGTGATTGAGCGCCTTCTTCGTGAGCCGCGTCGCGTCCTGGGGTCCAAGCGCGAGTCGCTCGGCGATCGCCAACGCGTCGGCGAGCACCTCATCAGCCGGTACCGCCTTGGAGACCAGGCCGATGCGCTCAGCCTCCCGACCATCGATGAAGTCGGCCGTCATGAGGTAGTACTTCGCCTTCGCCATACCGCAGAGCAAGGGCCAGATCGCCACCGCGTGATCGCCAGCGGCCACACCGAGGCGGATGTGGCCGTCGGTGAAGCGAGCGGCCTCGTCGATGATCGAGATGTCGGCCATGAGAGCGACCGCGAGGCCCGCACCAACCGCGACCCCGTTGATCGCCGAGACGATCGGCTTCTCGCAGTCGATCATCGTGCGAACGATGTCACCGGCCTCTTTCATCACGAACATGGTTTGGGCGTGATCGTTGATCTGCCGGCCGATCCAGTCGAGGTCCCCGCCCGCCGAGAAGGCCTTGCCTTCCCCGGTGACCACGACGACGCGCACCGACGGGTCGGCGTCGATATCGCGGAACACGCGAGCCAGTTCGGCGTGCATCGTCCCGTCGGTGGCGTTCAATTTGCCGGGATTCGACAGCGTCATGAGTAAGACGCCGTGCTCGCGCCGCTCGAAACGGAGGCGTTCGTACGAATCGAAACGGTCGCTGGAGGTCATGGCCGGAGCCTAGACAGCGACCCCTGCGGCCCTCGGGGTCGGCCGTATCAGTCGATGAGGCTGAGGCAGGTCGTCGCGACCCCGCCGGCGTCGAGGCCGAGACGGTGGAGGATCTCCGCCGGACTGCCCTGAGGAATGAACGCCGTCGGCAAGCCGAGCACGGCGGTCCGACGGCCGGTGTCGCTGTCGGAGAGAGCGCTGATGATCGCCGCGCCGACACCGCCGTCGGCGATGCCGTCCTCGAGGGTCACGACCACGTCGTGACGCGCGGCGTCGGCGAGCATCGCCGGGTCGAGCACCGAGCAGGATCGGACATCCCACACGGTCGCTGAGTGCCCGCGCTCGGCGAGGAGCGCGGCGGCCTCTTCCGCGGTCTCGAGCATGCGGCCTACCGCCAACAGGCAGATCCCGCCGCTTCCTTCAGCAACCTGACGGGCCGAGAGACCCGAGCCGACCTCGGCGTCGGTTGCCTGACGGGCCTCGCCGCGCGGGTAGCGGATCACGACGGGGCCGTCGTCGGCGAGGGTCGCCGCGTCGGTCAGCATCTGCTGGAGCTCCTGAGCGCTCGAGGGAGCGAGCACCCTCATACCCGGCACCTTCGTGAGCAGCGCCAGGTCGTACATGCCGTGATGACTCGCCCCGTCGGGCCCGGTCACGCCGGCCCGATCGAGGCAGAAGATGACCGGAAGTCGGTGGAGGGCGACGTCGTAGACGACTTGATCCCACGCCCGCGACAGGAACGTCGAGTAGATCGCCACCACCGGTCGCAGCCCGGACATCGCCATGCCGGCAGCCGCGGTCACCGCATGCTGCTCGGCGATCCCGACGTCGAAGAACCGGTCGGGGAAACGCTCCTGGAAGGGGATGAGTCCAGTCGGACCTGGCATCGCCGCGGTGATCGCCACCACCCGGGCATCGTTCTCAGCGAGCTTGAGGATCGATTCGGAGAAGGCCTGGGTGTAACCCGACGGGCCCACCCGAGGCGGACCCGCATTGCGATCAAAGGTGGGGGCGTCGTGCAGATGCTTCTCGTCGTCGTGCTCGGCGGGCGCGTAGCCGCGGCCCTTCTGCGTGAGCACATGCACCACGATCGGACCCTCAGCCGACAACTGCTCGGCGTTACGCAACGCTTCCTCGGTGGCCGCGATGTCGTGCCCGTCGACCGGTCCGACGTACCGCACCCCGAGGGCCTCAAAGAACGCCGGCGGTTGCAGGAACTCGCGCACGCCGGCCTTGATGGCCTCGAGCGCCTTCTCAGCTTGAGGGCCGACGCCGGGCAACTGCTCGAGGAACCGCTCGAGTCGACGCTGACGGCGCACATAGACCGGATTCAGGCGGATGTCGGTGAGCGCGTTCGATAGCGAGCCGACAACGCGGCTCGCGAAACTCGGATGGTTCTCCCGCTCATCGACCGCCTGGGCGTTCGCCCAAAGGTTCGACACCGTCGGCGCGTAACTGCGGCCGTTGTCGTTGAGCACGATGATCACTCGACGGCCGCTGTGGCCGAGGTTGTTCAACGCCTCGAAGGCGAGGCCGCCGGTCATCGCCCCGTCACCGATGACCGCCACGATGTGGCGCCGATCGACGGTGCCGGCGTCGCGGGCCACCGCGAGGCCATAGGCATAGGACAGCACGGTCGAGGCGTGGCTGTTTTCGATGACGTCGTGGTCGCTCTCTTCGCGGCTCGGATAGCCCGAGAGGCCTCCCGCCTGACGCAGTTCAGAGAAGCGATCACCGCGCCCGGTCAAGATCTTGTGGATGTAGGCCTGGTGGCCGGTGTCCCACAGGATTGCGTCGCGCGGCGATTCGAACACTCGGTGCAAGGCGATCGAGAGTTCGACCACCCCGAGGTTTGACCCGAGATGCCCACCGGTTCCCGACACGGCGTCGACAACAAAGTCGCGGATCTCGGTCGCGAGTTCGTCGAGTTCGGTTCCGGTGAGACCGCGGAGGTCCTCCGGCCGGGCGACGCGCTCGAGATGCATGGTGCCCGAACGCTATCGGTGGCCCGGCCGGGCCAGGAATCCGTGCCCTCAGCCCGGCGACTTGTCGGCGGTGCAGCACCTCGACATAAAGCGCTCTAGGTCGACGACCGCTCGCGTGACGCGCCCCGCCGCGACGATCCCACCGGGATCGGAGGCCGACACGGTGAAGATGACGCGGCGACCCTCCACCCGATCGAGCACCGCCTCAGCGGTCACCTCAACACCCACCGGGGTCGGTTGGAGGTGATCGATCTGCACCCTCATGCCGACAGTGGACGATCCTTCCGGCAGCCGGCCCTCGAGCGCCGAACAAGTGGCCTGCTCACACAGCGCGAGAAGTCGCGGGGTGCCAAGCACATCGACTGATCCGGAGCCGAGGGAACGGGCCGTGTCCGCCTCGGTCACCACGAGGGAGGCCTCTCCGCGCAGACCAGCCGGTAGTTCCACCCGGAGGACGCTAACCGTCCCCCTAGCCGATACGCACCGGCACCGCCGGACCTCGACCGCGGGGACCACCTAGCATCGGCGAGGTGATCGACAGCGATGTTCTCGACCGTGTCCTCGCCCGGGCGATGCGATCCGGCGCGGGCTTCGCCGAGGTGTTTGCTGAGGACCGCCGCTCGACGTCGCTCGCCTTCGACGACGGACGCGTCGACCGGGTCACGTCCGGACGCGATCGCGGGGCGGGCATCCGCGTCGTCAACGGCTCCACCACCGGTTACGCCCACACCGCCGATCTCACCGAGGCGGGCTTGCTCGCGGCTGCCGAGGCTGCCGCGGCCGCCGCTGGCTCGGGTGGTGCCGGTGACCGCGTCGTCGGTTCCGTTGGCCCCCGATCCGAGGGTCACCGCCACTCGCCGGTGATCACCTCGCCCGCCGACATCGCCAAGTCGGACCGCGTCGACCTGCTGCTCGCCGCCGACGAGGCGGCCCGGTCGGCCGGAGCGGAGATCGTGCAAGTGTCGGCCGGAATCGGAGACACTCGGCGCACCGTGTTGATCGCCAACACCGACGGGGTCAACGTCAGCGATGACGTGACCCGCGTGCTCTTCCGGGTCAGCGCGGTCGCCGATGGTGACGCGGGCATGCAGACCGGCTACCGCTCGCTCGGACACACCGTCGGATGGGAGATCTTCGACACCGTGCAGGTGGCCGACCTCGCCGCTGACGCCGCCCGCCAAGCGCTGGTCAAGCTCGCCGCTCGGCCCGCCCCGTCAGGGTCGATGCCCGTGGTTATCAAGAACGGCTCGGGCGGGGTGCTCTTCCACGAGGCATGCGGCCACGGCCTCGAAGCCGACCACATCGCGAAAGGGACGAGCGTCTACGCCGGCCGCATGGGTGAACTCGTCGCCTCCCCACTCGTCACGCTGGTGGATGACGGCACGATGACCGGGGAATGGGGCACCTCAGGTGTCGACGACGAGGGCACCCCGACGCAGCGCAACGTGCTCATCTCCGACGGTGTGCTGACCGACTACATGTGGGATCTGCTGCGGGCCCGGCGCGAGGGACGGACGCTCTCAGGTAATGGTCGACGCGAGACCTACGAATGCCTGCCGATGGTGCGGATGACGAACACCTTCGTGCTCGCCGGACCGCACGACCCCGACGAGATCGTCGCCGCAACCGAACACGGGGTCTACGTCTCCGAGCTCGGTGGCGGCAGCGTGAACACCGCCACCGGTGACTTCGTGTTCGGAATGCGCGAGGCCTATCTCATCGAGAACGGCCGGATCACCGAACCCCTTCGCGAGGGCAACCTGATCGGCAACGGGCCGAAGGTGCTCGCCGACATCGACATGCTGGCCGGGGACTTCGCCATGGGCGGTCCCGGCACCTGCGGCAAGGACGGCCAGGGGGTGCCTGTCGGCGACGGCCAGCCGACCCTGCGGGTCTCGTCGATGACCGTCGGCGGTACCGCCGCATGAGCGGGGACGCTCCGACTGACCTCCTCTCCATTGGCGACCGCCTCGTCGCACGCGCCGCCCCGGGGGAGCAGGTCGAGGTGTTCGTCGCCCGGGGCGATTCCACCGAGGTGAGGGTCTACGGCGGCGAGGTCGAGCATTTCGTGAGCGCCCACTCCGAAGGGGTCGGGGTGCGCGTGGTGTCTGGGGGACGCACCGGCACCTCGTACGCCGGGACGCTCGACCCGGCGGCCGTCGACGAAGTGCTCGAGGAGGCGCGCGCCAACGCGGCTTTCGGCACCCCCGACGAGTTCGCTGGACTCGTCGAACCCGACGGGGTCGCCACCGTGCCGATCGAACTCTGGGACGAGCGATTGGTGGCGACGTCCACCGAGGACAAGATCGCTCTCGTCACCGAACTCGAGCGGATCACCCTCGGACTCGATTCCCGTATCCGCGTCGACGAGGCCGACTACTCCGATGGTGGCGGCGAGTCCGCGATCGTGACGACCACGGGGATCCGACGCCATCGCCGGGCCAACTCCTGCCATGTTTCGGTGTCGGCGCTCGCTGATGACGGAGACGAGACCCAAACCGGATTCGGATTCAGCGTTGGCGACGCCCCTGCTGATCTCGACCTGGCTGAGGCCGCGCGCGACGCCGTCAATCGGGCCACGCGTCTGCTTGGAGCGACCAAACCGCGATCCCGGCGAACCACGGTGGTGCTCGACCCCTTCGTGACCGCTCAGGTGCTCGGGATCATCGGCTCGACGCTCAACGGTGAGTCGGTGGTGAAAGGGCGAAGCCTCTTCCGGGACCGCCTCGGTGAGGTAATCGCCGCTCCGGGGGTGACCCTCGTCGACGATCCGACTGATGCCCGGGCTTTCACCGCGACCGACGTTGACGGTGAGGGACTCGCGGCACGGCGCAACGTGCTGATCGACGATGGTCGGCTCGAGCGCTTCGTGCACTCCGGCTACTCCGCGCGTCGGGCGGGAACCGTCTCGACGGGTAACGCGATCCGCGGTGGGTTCGCCGGGCTGCCCGGTGTTGGTTGCCTCGCCTTGCAACTGTCCCCGGGCGCTCGTTCCCAGGAGGAACTCATCGCCGGTATCGATGACGGGGTGCTGGTGCAGAGCGTGACCGGCATTCACTCGGGGGTGAACACCGTGTCGGGTGATTTCTCAACCGGAGCGTCGGGAGTGTCGATCACCGGGGGCGCGCTCGGCGCGCCGGTGCGCGAGTTCACAATCGCGACGACCCTGCAGCGGCTACTGCTCGACATCGTCGACATCGGGGCCGACCTGAAATGGCTGCCGATGCGAGCCGCTGGAATGTCCCTCGTGATCGGCGACGTCACGGTCAGTGGCTCGTCGTGAACACCGCGATGCCTTGGTGGCAAGCCGTCGTGCTCGGGTTGGTGCAGGGACTGTCGGAGTTCCTGCCGATCTCATCGAGCGGCCATCTGCGCCTTGTGCCGTGGGCGTTCGGCTGGGAGAGCCTGTCGGAGTCGCATCGCCGAGCCTTCGATGTCGCTCTGCATTTTGGAACGCTCGTCGCGGTCGTCGCCTACTTCCGAAACGACCTACGTCGCTACGTCGTCGACGGACTCTCGGCGCTCGGGCGTCGGCCGGCATCCGCTGATGGGCGCCTCGCCTGGTATTTCGTCGTGTCCGCTGTGCCGGCCGCCGTGATCGGTTTCCTGCTCGAGAGCCGGTTCGACGACTGGTTCGGTGACCCCGGCCCGATCGCTGTGTCGCTGATCGTCTTCGGACTGCTGTTGCTCTGGGCCGACACGCGTGGTCGACGAGACCGCGACCTCGACTCGGTCGGTCTGCGAGATGCGTTGATCATCGGCTTCGCTCAGGTGCTCGCCCTCAATCCCGGCACCTCCCGTTCGGGTATCACGATCACCGCTGGGCGGCTGCTCGGACTGCGACGCGAGGCGGCCGCCCGATTCGCGTTCGTCATGGGTATTCCGGTGATCGCCGGAGCCTTCGCCTTCGAAATGCTTGGGCTGGCGAGCGACGGTATTCCGGACGGACTCGTGTCGACCATGGCGATCGGCGTGATCACGGCTGGAGCCTCCGGATGGTTGGCGGTGTGGGGGACGCTCCGCCTGGTCACGACGCGCACCTTTGCCCCCTTCGTGATCTACCGGTGCTTGCTCGGGCTCGTCGTGCTCGTCGCCTTGGCGTTCTAAGAGGCCAAGAGCACCACGGCGTCCTCGGGGCGAGCAGCGACGATCGCGGCTGCTCCCGCTGGAAGGGCGACGGTGACGGTGTCGTCGTCGATCGAGGCGATCACCGCTCGGTCGGTGACCAGGCGGCCGTCGAGGGCCACGGTCACTGGGTCGCCGACTCCCGCGGCCACCCCGCGTCGGGGCGCCGGCACGCCGAGCCACCCGTCGGGGATGGCGACCGTCGCGCTCACATGGGCTTCGGTGATCACCGTGCCGGAGGTGGCTCGCGCTGTGACGACGGCATCCATCAAGCGGCTTGGGTCGACAACGGCGCGGTCGGGTATGGCGGGTGCGGGAAGCCGTCGCGTCTCCCATCGCCCGTCCAACGGTTCTCCCGGAGTCAGATCGGCGGTCGCGACGAGCACCGAGGCGACCTGCCCCCATTCGGCGGTCGACCGCTCGACGGCTCGAGCCGCGTCAATCCGGGACTGGAGGGCGAGGAGGCAGAGCAGGGCGATCATTGCGGCCACCGGGCGCGGATGACGCCATACCCAGAGTCGTCGACGGGCATCGAGGGCGATGAGGCGATCGCGCACGACGGTGAACCGGTCGCGTGCCGTTTCGGCGCTCCAACGCATGGGGCCTCCTTCGCGGAGGTGGGGGCGTCAGGAGGTGCTGGATGACGTCGACGACGAACTGTCGGAGCCAGAGCCGGATGTCGAAGCCGAGCTCGACGACGAGTCACTCGATGAACTCGAGGTCGATGACTCCGAGGTTGAGCCCGAGGTTGACGACGAACTGGTGGTCGACGACTTCGAGGAACCACCACGGGAATCGTTCTTGTAGAAGCCGCCACCTTTGAAAGTCACGCCGACCGGGGTGAACACCTTCTTCACCGCCATGGTCTCGCCAGTCTCGGGGTGTTCGGCCTCGGTGAGCGCGTCATCGGAGAACGATTGCTGGACCTCGATCGTCTCTCCGGTCTCGACGAACTTGTACACGTAGGTCGGCATGGCGGCGTCAGGTTATCGTCGGCCTCGTGGAGGTGCGCAGCGCGGTGGTGCCCGCTGCGGGGCTCGGAACAAGGTTCCTCCCCGCATCGAAGAGCGTGCCGAAGGAGCTCATGCCGATCGGCGATCGCCCCGCCCTGCAGCACGTGATCGACGAAGCGGTCGCCGCTCAGTTCGACCACATCGTCGTCGTATCGAACGTCGCTAAACCCGCCGTGGAGCACTACCTCACTCCCGACCCGCAGCTCATCGCTGACCTTCGAGAGCGAGGTCGCGACGACACCGCCGATCGACTAGCCGCGATGGGGCGCGACTGGACCGTCGACATCGTCTACCAAGAGCGCCCCCTCGGCCTTGGTCACGCCGTTGGCTGCGCCGCCGACGTGGTGCTCGGCGACGCGTTCGCGGTCATGCTCCCCGACGAGATCATGGGCGGACACTCCCTGCTCGAGCGCATGACGTCGACCTGTCGTGAGACCGGCGGGGGAGTGGTCGGGTTGCTTCAAGTGCCGTCCGACGAGGTGTCGGCCTACGGGGTGATCGAGCCGGATGGCTCGATGGTCAACGGTGTGATCGCCGTGCGGGGGCTGGTTGAGAAACCCGCGACCATCGACGCGCCAAGCGACCTCATCGTGATCGGTCGCTATGTGTTGACGGTCGACGTCTTCGATCGGATTCGGGCGCTCACCCCAGGCACCGGTGGCGAACTCCAACTCACCGACGCTCTCCGAGAACAGGCAGCGAGTGGCCCGTTCCACGGAGTGCTCTGCGAGGAGGAGCGGTGGGACACTGGCAATCCGGTGGGTTTCGCCCTCGCCGCGGTCGACCTTGGTCTCCGCGACCCGATCGTCGGTCCTGCGCTCTCGGCGCATCTCGACTCGCTGCGTTAACCGCCTCAGCGACGCCGGAACGCGCCGTCGACATCGAGCGGGAGGCCGTAGTCGTCGACCCCGAACTCGCAGAGGGCGATGCCGAGTGACGTGTCGAGCACCTGCCAGCGCCGCTCCGACACACGCTCGTATCGACGCTCGCGCACCGTGACGCCGAGCGTCTCGACGTCGACGCAGGCCACCGAGACGGTCGCCGAGCCACCCGGCTCCACGCCGAGGCGTCGCACCGGGGCCACGTGGTCGAACGGTGTGCATCCGACCGCGATGTCGCTCGCCCCGGTCAGCTCCTCGCGATGCGAGCCGTTCACCTCGCCCCAACGGACACCGTCGGTGCCGAGCCAGAGATCCGGTTGCTCGAGATCTCGGAACAGCAGGAACTGACGGACCTCCCAGAGCGGCGACAGCCGAACGACGTACTGGATGTTCTCGCCGGTGACCACTCCCGAAGCGGTCCACGCTTCGTTCTCCCAGCGCAGGGTCAACTCCTCGCTGGCGTCGCCGTCCCATCCATCCCAGCGGGCAGTCCACCCATCGGCCGGCAGCGCGCTCAGACCCGACATGGGGCCAGTCTGGCCCGCGGGTGACGTGGCGCCCACCCGCGGCTACCGTCGCCCCATGGCGATGATTCCCCTGCCGGAGGCGCAATCCGTCGTACTCGAGGGCACCCCGGTGCTCGACCCCCACGAGGTCGACTTCACGGCGGCCTCCGGATTAGTGATCGCTGATCGTGTGCTCGGCACCGAACTCGTGCCACCGCTCGACAACACCGCGGTCGACGGTTACGCGGTGCGCTCAGCCGATGTGGCGAGCGTCCCCGTCGAGTTGACCGTCGTGGGCGAGGTCGCCGCCGGTGCGGCCACCGATCATGTGCTCGCCGAAGGCGAGACGATCCGGATCATGACCGGGGCGCCGATCCCTGCTGGATGCGACGCCGTGGTCATGGTGGAGGACTCCGAGCGACTCGGCGTCGTCGACGGGGCTGAGCGGGTGCGCCTCACCGCGAGCGTCGAAGCCGGATCGGCGATCCGACCGGCCGGCGATGACGTCCGTCCGGGAGATGTGCTCTTCGAGCCGGGAACTCCCGTCACGCCCGCGGTGCTCGGCGTGCTTGCCGGCGCGAATTGCCGTCGGGTCAGCGTGTATCCCGCCGCCCGGGTTGCCGTGCTGTGCACCGGCGACGAGCTTGTGGACGAGGACCGACCGCTGCGGCCCGGTGAGGTTCGCGAGTCGAACCGCCGCATGGTCGTCGGCCTCGTCGCTGAGACCGGTTGCGCGGTCACCGACCTCGGCATCGTGCGCGACGACGAGGCCGAACTGGAGCGGGTGCTGCTCGCCGCTGCCGCCGATCACGACGCGATCGTCACGACGGGCGGAGTGTCGATGGGCGACTACGACGTCGTGAAAGCAGTGCTCGGTCGAATCGCCGATATGACGTGGATGCAAGTGGCGATCAAGCCGGCGAAGCCTTTCGCATTCGGTCACATCGGCGGTGTGCCCGTGTTCGGTCTGCCGGGCAACCCGGTGTCCTCGCTGGTCAGTTTCGAGATGTTCGCGCGGCCAGCCCTGCGACGGATGATGGGCCACACTCGGCTCGCTCGACCGAGCGTGGTGGCGGTCGCCGATGAGGCGCTCGGGCGTCGTCCCGACGGCAAGGTGCACCTCATGCGGGTCGAGGCGACCTTCGGCGAGGACGGACGATGCCATGTGGTGCCGGTGCGGGCCCAGGGCAGCCACCAACTCGCAGCGACCGCCACGGCGAACGCGATCGCCGTGGTTCCCGACGGAGATGGGCTCTCCGCCGGTGACGACGTGGCGGTGCTCCTTCTAGGCTGAGGCGATGGCAGGGGAGCAGGCGAGAGCGGATCTGGTCGACCCGTTCGGACGGGTCATCCGCGACTTGCGCATCTCGGTCACCGACCGCTGCAACTTCCGCTGCACCTACTGCATGCCCGCCGAGGGGATGGAGTGGCTCCCGCGCAGCGAGGTGCTCACCTTCGAGGAGATCCACCGGGTGTCTCGGATCTTCGTCGAGCGCTTCGGCGTCGAAGGGATCCGCCTCACCGGAGGTGAGCCGACCGTGCGCGCCCATCTCCCAATGCTGATCTCCCAGCTGTCCGGTCTTGGTGTCGACCTCGCCATGACCACCAATGGCGCCACGCTCCGAAACAGCGCGGAGGAACTCCGATCCGCCGGACTCCGACGCATCAACATCAGCCTCGACACGCTCCACGCCGACCGGTTCGAGCAGATGACCCGCCGGAACGAACTCGAGAACGTGCTCGCCGGAATCGACGCGGCGGTCGCCGCTGGGTTCTCGCCGGTGAAAATCAACGCGGTGATCGAGCGAGGAGTGAACGACGACGAGATCGTCGACCTCGCCCGGTTCGGCCGCGAGCGCGGGGTCGAGGTCCGTTTCATCGAGTTCATGCCCCTCGACGCCACCGGGCACTGGGCCAACGACCGAGTGGTCGGCCAAGACGAGATCGTGGAGCGCATCGCCGAAGTGTTCCCCCTCGAGCAAATGCCGGCCCGAGGCGCGGCCCCCGCCGACCGTTGGCGTTATCTCGACGGAGCCGGCACGGTCGGGGTGATCCCGTCGGTGACCAAGCCGTTCTGCGGGGACTGCGACCGGGTGCGTCTCACCGCCGAGGGGCAGTTCCGCACCTGCCTGTTCGCCACCGACGAGTTCGATCTTCGCGAGATCATGCGCTCGGGAGGAGACGACGACGCACTCGCTGAGAGGATCATCGCCGCGGTCGGCACGAAATGGGCCGGCCACCAGATCAACCGGGTCGAGTTCATCCGGCCCAACCGCTCGATGAGCCAGATCGGCGGCTGAGCCGCTGACGCGGTCTCGGTAGCATCGCCCCATGTCCGAGGTCGAGTTCACTCATCTGGACCCCATGGGTCGCGCCCGGATGGTCGACGTCACCGAGAAGGAGCCGACGCATCGTCGAGCGGTGGCGCGGTGCAAGGTGTTCATGCGGCCCGAGACGACCGCCGCGATCGCCAACCGTGAGGTGCACAAGGGCGACGTTCTCGCCGTGGCGCGGGTGGCTGGCATTCAGGCGGCCAAGCGCACCTCCGACATGATCCCGCTCTGTCACCCGCTGATGGTCGGCGCGGTCACCGTGAGTTTCGATCTCGGCGAGGATCATGTGGCGGTGGAGGCGTTCGTTGACACCGTCGACCGCACTGGCGTCGAGATGGAGGCCCTGCACGCCTGCTCGGTGGCGGCGCTCACCATCTACGACATGTGCAAATCCGGTGATCGGTCGATGACGATCGGCGAGTTGGCGCTCTGGGAGAAGACCGGCGGTCGGTCGGGCACCTATCGCCGAGTCGACGACGCCTCGACCGAGTGATCTCGGGCGGAGTGCGAGGAAACGCGCTCGATGTGACCGTCGTCACGGATCGCCCCGCTGCGTTGGCCGTTCTGTCACAATTGTCGTAGAATCGTAAAGAACGGCCGGAGCGGTGCTCCGCCCCATTCGCGAAACCGAACACTGATGACCCGCACTACCTCCCTCTCAATGAACGGCGCCGACCGTGGGTGAGTTGGTCCTGCTCATCGTGGCGGCCGCCTGGGCCGCGGTGCTGCTTCCTCCCCTCGTTCGCTCGAGGATGGAGAACCGACCCAACTCCTCGATCACCGACTTCAACCGGCAGCTCAGCCGTCTGCAGTCCTCGGTGCCTCAGCGCGCCAACACCAACCTTCGCACCGCTGGCCGTGGGCTCGCCCAAGCGCCGCTCGAACGCCCCGGCTCCCGTCAACACGGCCAGGTTCGCCCCACTGAGATCGCGAACCGTCGGCCCCGCGTCCATCACGACCCGACGAAGCCGATGCCGCGCCCGAACCGCGCTGTCTCCAACGCCGACCTCGTCCGTCGTCGCCGCTCGAACGCGCTGATGGCGCTCGCACTCACCTCAATCAGCACGCTCTTCCTCGCCGCGACGACGAAAGAGACGATCATGCTGTATCTCTTCGCGCTCTCGTTCATGGCGCTCTGCGGGTTCCTTTACCTGCTCGCCACGGTCCGCCAGCGCGAGGCTTCGCGCTGGGACGACCAGTGGTTGAAGCGCTGAACGGCGCGTGACGGCCGCCCGACCACCGGTACACTCGGCGCCCTCGGGGCTGTAGCTCAGTTGGTAGAGCGCGACAATCGCACTGTCGAGGCCAGGGGTTCGATTCCCCTCAGCTCCACTCCGGTCGGATTCCGCCGACCGTCGAACTCGCAGGCATGGGGCAGCCATGTCGATGCTCAGCCTGCGTCGAACGGGGTTTCGCCACCGTGACTACTGACCCGTCGATCTGGACACCGGAGGCTCCGCCGACTGGTGACCCACCGTTAGGTGCGGTGCCGCGTGCGGTGATGGTGCAGCACTGGACCGACATCGTCTTCTGTCACTGGCGCTACGAGCCCGCCGTCGTGCAATCGCTGCTACCCGACGGCATCGAGGTGGACACCTTCGACGGATCGGCGTGGGTCGGTCTCATCCCCTTCCACATGGACGACCTCGGCGTTCCCGGCTGGGCACCGATGCCGTATGTCGGGTCGTTTCCCGAGGTCAACGTGAGGACCTACGTGCGCGCCGGCGATCGCCGCGGTGTCTGGTTCATGTCGCTCGATATCGACCGCTGGCTACCGGCCGTTGTCGCGCGGCTCGGCTACCGCATCCCGTATTGCGTCGGCGATGTGCGACACGTCCGTCTCGGCGACCAGGTGCTCTCTTCCGTCGATCGGAAATGGCCGCGCGCGAATGGAGCGACCGCGGCCCTGTCGGTGACCGTCGGCGACGCCGCCCCCGACGACGACCTGTCGCGTTTCCTCACCGCGCGCTGGGGTCTTCTCGCTCGACCCTTCAGGGGGAGACCCGTCTGGGCGCCGGTCGAGCATCCGGCGTGGCCGTTGCGTACGGCTGAGGTGACCCACATCGACGCGGGGGTCGTCGCAGCAGCCGGCCTGCCGCTCCCTGAGGGAGATCCGCACCTGTTGTTCTCATCGGGTGTGCCGGTGAGGATCGGCGTGCCCCGGTTGCTCGACCGCGACTGATCGGCTGCTACCAAAGGCCGACGAGGCCGGCGATGCCCGCCAACGCGACGAGCGCTCCCGCTACCAGCAGGAAACCGTCGGCTCGTTCACCCCACAGGAGACTCGCTCGGGCCCGCATTAAGCGGTAGACGCCCGAGGGCGATGAGGCACGCGCCCAGGTGGTTATGCGGACGCCGATCGCGATCATGAGGAGCGGCCAGATGAGCGTCACAACAACATCCTGCCCGATGCCCGTCGGGTCGCTGAGCCTTGCTGGCCTCCCTGATCGATGCGCTCACCGGTCGCGATGATCAACTCGGTCAGGGCGACCGCGGCTGGGTCGAGGGGGGAGTGGTCTCGGCGCATCAGCGCGAGATGCCGTCGGAAGAGCTCTGGTCCCTCCACGAGGCCGTGGGCATCGCCTCCCGGGGAGCGCGACAGCGCTCCCCACCCCATACCGAGTCGCACCATGGCCCGCACCACCGATGGTTGGTGACTATCGGCGACCACCGTGAGGTCAGCGCCGAGGGCCCTTAGCGCCTCCATTGTCGATGCTCTGGTGTGTGAGCCGTCGGGGAATAGCACCCATGGACCCCATGTCTCCGGTGAGCCGATCTCGGTACCCGAAGGGGCGATCACCACGATCGGCTCGGACAGCACTCGGGTGACGGTGACCCCCGGTGGGTGTTCGCCCGGCTCCACACACACGATCAGGTCGAGGGCACCTCGGCGCAGATCGGCGATCAACCCCGCCGAGGGTGCCACCGAGATGCTGAGCGCGACCTCGGGTCGCTCCATGCGGAACGAGTTGATCACGGAGTCGAAATGCTCCACGGCGGCGACATCGATGAGGCCGAGGCGGATCGATCCGAGGGAGGAGCCGCGCATTCGATCCGCCCAGGAGGCGAGGTCGCCGGTGAGGGCGACCACTTGACGGGCGTGCTCGAGGACCGGCGTTGCCGACGACCGCAGCGGTCGCCGTCGACCGTCACGGTCGAAGAGCGGCACGCCGACTCGGCGTTCGAGTTCGGCGAGGCCCTGCGACAGCGCTGACGGGGTCACGCCGAGCGAGGCGGCGGCATCAGCCCAGGTCGGGGCCACCGATACGGCCACCAGGTACTCGAGTTGCCGCAGGCTGAGATCGGGGAGCGCTGAAGGCACCCAGGAAGAATAGTTCAGAGATACTGAACAAACAGACGCAATGCAATAGGGAACATTTAGTTTCTCCGCATGTCCTCACCACAGCCCTCCAGCCGGCTCGGCATCCTCCTTCCGGGGCTCGGCGCCGTCGGCTCCACCCTGATCGCCGGGGTGCTCGCCGCCCGCAACGGCCTCGGATCGCCCATCGGCTCACTGAGCCAGCTCGGTCGTGTCGACCCGGGCGACGGTCATCCACGACCCATCCGCGAACTCGTCGATCTCGCCTCCCTCGACGACATCGTCTTCAGCGGCTGGGACCCGATCACCCCCAACGCCCTCGAGGCCGCGCGCACCTCGGGCGTCCTCGGAGCCGAGCACCTCGACGCGCTCTCGGGAGAACTCGAGGGCATCATCCCCATGGACGCCGTCTTCGACCAAACCTGGGTCTCCCGTCTCGACGGAGTCCGGGTCAAGTCGACCGGTGGCCACTGGGCGAGCGCGGAGGCGCTCATCGACGACATCGCCCGATTCCGGGCCGAACACGACCTCGAACGAGTGGTCATGGTGTGGTGTGGGTCCACCGAGGCCTTCAGCGAGCCCTGTGAGATCCACGACACCGTCGCCGCCTTCGAGGCGGCCCTGCGGGCGGACGACCCCCGAGTCGCGCCCAGCCAGATCTACGCCTACGCCGCGCTCCAGTCCGACGTCCCGGTGGCCAACGGCTCACCCAACCTGATGCTCGACCTGCCCTGCATGGTCGAACTCGCCGAGAGCCGTGGTGTGCCGATCGCCGGCCGCGACTTCAAGACCGGCCAGACCCTGATGAAGACGATCCTCGCCCCCGGCCTGCGAGCGCGGATGCTCGGCATCCGAGGCTGGTACTCGACGAACATCCTCGGTAATCGCGACGGCTACGTTCTCGACGACCCGGCCAACTTCCGCACCAAGGAACTGTCCAAACTCGGAGTGCTCGAATCGATCCTCGAGCCCGACGAGCACCCCGACCTCTACGGCGAACTCGACCATGTTGTGCGGATCAACTACTACCCGCCGCGCGGGGACGACAAAGAGGGTTGGGACAACATCGACATTTTCGGATGGCTCGGCTACCCGATGCAGATCAAAGTCGACTTCCTCTGCCGCGACTCGATCCTCGCGGCCCCGATCGCCCTCGACCTCGCCCTCTTCCTCGACCTCGCTCACCGCAACGGATCAGCCGGTGTTCAAGACTGGCTCGGCTTCTACTTGAAGGCACCGCAGACCGCGGACGGCTCCGAGCCCGACCACGACCTCTTCCACCAGCTCACCGCACTCGAGACGCAACTCCTCGAGTGGCGAGCCGGCTGACCGGTCGGGCGACTTAAACGACGGCGAGCAAGCGCTCGTCGAACGGGAAGGTCGACATCTGCTCGACCGAATCCTCGGTGATCAGGTACTGATTCTCGAGCTTCACGCCCTGACGGGAGCCGGGATCACCGATGTAGCTCTCCACGCAGATCACCATCCCTGGCTCGAATCCTCCGGCGAGCGGATAGGGGCCGTCGTCGAGGCGGGGGATGTTGGGATGACCTCCTGCGAGCCCAAGGCCGTGGGCCAACTGGTAGTAGCCGTAGCGGGCGTGCGGCGCCGGCACCTCGAAGGCGAGGGAGGCGAACTCGCGGAACGATCGACCCGGCGCCAGGTTCGCGGCGTTGTGCTCGAGTTGCTCGACGGCGAGGCGGTGCAGGCCGACTTGGACGTCGTCGGGCTCGTCGTCGCCGCAGAGGAAGGTGCGCGAGAAGTCGACCGAGTAGCCGCCGGCACCGACCGCGTCGGTGTCGAAGCAGACGAGATCGCCCGCTCGGAGCATGTTCGTCGATGCCTCCTGGAAATACGGAAAGGTTCGATGCCCGGCCTGCAGGAGTCGGGTCACGACGAGCTCGCCTCCGTTCGCGATGAGGGCGCGATGGAACTCTGCCCACACCTCCTGCTCGGTCGTGCCCGGGCTGATCGCAGCCGCCAACGCCCCGGTCGCCGCCTCGGTCGCTCGCATCGCCGCGCGCATCGCCTCGATCTCAGCCGGCTGCTTCACCATCATCGCCGTCTGCATCACCTCATTGCCATCGACCACCTT
>Ga0181578_10000038_pt1 | contig 102533 bp, 98 predicted proteins | sample 071ome_21_FD_148659 | JGI IMG/M metagenome (GOLD analysis project Ga0181578, IMG submission 148659) | Coastal salt marsh microbial communities from the Groves Creek Marsh, Skidaway Island, Georgia - 071401CT metaG (spades assembly) | ecosystem: Environmental > Aquatic > Marine > Intertidal... | reverse complement strand
ATTTGCCATCGTGAAGCGAGGTTTATCTGCTTCGACAGAGACGCTTTGGAGGCACTGAGACTAGAGACGCCACAACTGAACTACGCTTTGCGTATGGCATTCTCAAATGGAACCTGACACTAGCTGGTACCGAGCCTTGATAAGGACCGGTGACCAATGGCCAGAAGACAGCTTCGTGATGACCTGAGGGAGACCATTTGCCCTCAGACATTCCCATGCAGTCGGCAAACCCTATCGCCATCAGTCATGAGACACCTTCAAGGACTGGACTCAATCGCTAGGAGCATGCAGTAGTTGTTATCCGCGAACCAATCTGGCGTAATCAAATGCGATCACTGGAGGGCAATCGATGAGCGAATTCAAAGATAAGGTTGTTGTAGTTACAGGCGCCGGTGGCGGGCTTGGGCGCGCTCACGCGCTCGAATTCGCAAAGCGGGGCGCGAAAGTCGTTGTCAATGACCTGGGCGGCTCCGCGGATGGACTTGGCGCGAGTGATATGGCAGATCAGGTGGTTCAAGAAATCCGAGAACAGGGTGGGATAGCCATTGCCAATAAAGCTTCAGTTTCTGACCGAGCAGGCGCCAAAAGCATCGTCGATGACGCTGTCGCAGAATTCGGAACCATTGACATTCTGGTCAATAACGCTGGCATTTTGAGGGACAAGACCTTCAAAAAAATGGATTTGGACGATTGGGACATTGTCATCAATGTTCACTTGAACGGCACGGCTTATGTCACGCATGCCGCTTGGCCCATCATGTATGAAAAAAATTACGGCCGTATCGTACTCACCAGTTCAACCTCAGGCATCTTCGGCAACTTTGGCCAAGCCAACTACGGCGCTGCGAAAATGGGAATGGTCGGAATGATGAATGTCCTGGCGCTCGAGGGTGCGTCAAAAAATGTTCGAGTGAATACGCTCGCACCGGCCGCGGCTACCCGATTGACGAACACGATTCCGGGACGCGACGAGGATCTCTCGAGCCCTGACCCCGCTCGGGCCCCAGATTTGGTGACTCCTGCGGTCCTCTATATGTGTGCTGCAGACGCACCCAATGGGAAAATCATCCAAGCGGGCAACGGCCGATTCAGTGCGGCCGCAGTCTTTAGTAATGATGGTGTCAATCAGGGCGCGAATGCCTCCTATGAATCTTTCTTGGACGACCAGGAAATCATCATGGACCTAAGCACTGCCGAGGAAGGCTGGGCGTTTAGACGCAAACAAAAAAAGTCCTCTTAACCGCATGACGCGTTAGGCGAGAGACGATCCACCAGAATATGAGGCAGGCAATCAGCGGTGGATCAGCTCGGCCGCATTGCGCTTCCCCTATACCTCCAAGTCCTAGCGTCCGGGTAAGAATTGACTCATATCCAGCACTCGATCAATCGATGCAATTTGATCGGTCTCGTCATGGCTAACATAGACGATTGCTGTTTCCTCTTGCTCTATCAACTGCTCGATAAACGCCAATACCAAGACTCGATTCCTACTATCTAGCCCCAAACAAGGCTCATCGAGCAGCAGAAGTGGTGGACTCTTGATCATCGATCGCGCAATGAGGACCAAACGTTGAGCACCAAAGGACAGCTTGGAGAAAGGCGCCTGCTTGAGATGAGTGAGGCCTAATCGTTCAAGCCAAATCGACGCGTGAGCTCGCTCAGATTCGGTGGCCTTCTGATACAAACCGATCGAGTCATAAAAACCTGAGAGCAATGTGCGCTCAACCGATGTCGACATCCGGTGCGCCACTTGAATCGAAGAGGATACGACCCCTATGTAACGCTTCACATCCCAGATACTCTCGCCAGAGCCCCGCTTGAAACCAAAGACTCTCACATCGTTGACGTAGCACTGGGGATGATCGCCAGTAATCAGCTGTAAAAGCGACGTCTTTCCTGCACCATTTGGACCAGTAACCTGCCAATGCTCATTGGGGCGAATGGCCCAATTGAGGTTTTCAAAAACAGCTTGCCCGCCGTAAGCGATCGTTACGTCCTTTAACTCAACCAGCGTCGACAGCGATACTCGGTCCCGCTCAGCCCATATGGGAATCGCCCCCGGCTGGGCGGCCAAATGCTTGATATGCGCAAGCCATTCAACGCCGTCTTCATTGCCGATGGCGCTCGTCTCCTCAACTTGACCTCGCGCCATGATCATTAACTGATTGACGCCACAAGGAAGACTTTCGGGCTTGTTGGTCGCCAAAATCAGTGTTCGGCCTCCGAGAAGTGAATCGAATTGATCCATCATCCAAGCAAGAGACTCAGCATCCAAACCTTGAAAGGGCTCATCCAGGATCAATGTGTCGGCTGTGGACGCCAGCGCCCTGGCGAGCAGTAATTTTCGTGTCTCGCCCGTAGAAAGGGAGCGGAACGCTTTATCGAGCACACCACCCAGACTGAGCCCGTCCACCAGCTGCTCGAGACGCGCGTCATCTTGAGCTATCTGATGAAGTATTGAGGCTGCCTTGGTGCCATCAACCACTTGGCCGGATAAATCGCCTTGCTCGAGCGCAATTTCTTCCTCAATCAATGCGTTTTGGAAGCCACTTGATACCACCGCACATTGAGTAGGGACCGCTCGGTCACCAGAAACGCAATCACCCATCCCTGATAGGGCTGAGAGCAAGGCAGACTTTCCAGCGCCATTCTCGCCAAGCACCAACCACCGATCACCGGGTTCGATAGACCAGGTAATCGGTCCTAATGAGAAGGAATAGGACAGGCGGATAGTGGCCTCACTAAGACCAAATGCCGCCTCATGATTGATCATCGGTTGATTAGATTGCTCGCTTCATGGCGGTCATGTAACCACGCAGAACTCGGCCAATATCCTCAACCGGATGGTTTCGAATTTCTTCATTCACTTGGATCAGCGTTTGATTGTCGACTCCTTGGTCATTAAGCCCAAGCCCGTGACCAATCACGTCAGCGTCAATGCCTTCCATGAACGACTGCAGCAGAGGCAGGCAAGCATGGTTGTAAAGATAGCAGCCATACTCAGCGGTGTCAGAAATCGTACTGTTCATTTCGTACAGCTTCTTTCGAGCGATGGTGTTCGCGATTAATGGCACCTCATGGAGACTCTCATAATACGCTGATTCAGCCTTGATCCCAGCAGCGGTCATCGTCTCAAACGCGAGTTCAACCCCCGCTTTCACCATGGCCACCATCAAAATGCCAAGATCAAAATAAGCCTGCTCGGAGATATCTGCCTGGTCGTTCGCGTCAGTGGTTTCGAAGGCAGTCTCACCTGTTTCTTGTCGCCACCCTAGCAGCTTGGCGTCATCATCTGCCCAGTCATCCATCATCCCGCTGCTGAACGCACCGGTCATGATGTCATCCATATGCTTCTCGTACAGCGGGCGCATCAAGTCTTTCAGCGTTTCCGCAAGCTCGAACGCACGTATTTTTCCTGGGTTTGAAAGACGGTCCATCATATTGGTGATGCCCCCGTGCTTTAATGCCTCGGTCACTGTCTCCCAACCGTATTGAATCAGTTTTGCAGCAAATCCAGCATCGACACCCTTTTCGATCATTTTGTCGAAACATAGCAGCGAGCCTGTTTGCAGCATTCCGCACAAAATGGTCTGTTCGCCCATCAGGTCGGATTTCACCTCGGCTACAAATGACGACCTTAAGACGCCTGCTCGATCGCCGCCTGTTCCCGCGGCATATGCTTTAGCGATCGCCAAACCATCGCCGTTGGGGTCATTTTCAGGATGCACTGCAATAAGCGTGGGCACACCAAACCCTCGCTTGTACTCTTCGCGAACTTCGGTTCCGGGACACTTGGGGGCCACCATAATCACCGTAATATCGGGGCGAATCACTTGGCCTTCTTCGACAATGTTGAACCCGTGCGAGTAGGCGAGGCAGGCGCCTTGCTTCATTAACGGCTCAATTTCTTTAACGACGTGACTATGCTGTTTGTCAGGCGTCAGGTTGAGAACCAGGTCGGCAGAGGGGATAAGCTCGTCATAGGTACCAACGTTAAATCCATTATCGACCGCGTTGACATAGGAGGCGCGCTTTTCGTCGATCGCGCTCCGTCTCAGGGTAAAGGACACGTCAAGCCCACTGTCGCGCATGTTGAGGCCTTGATTCAGCCCCTGGGATCCACACCCCACGATGACGACTTTCTTTCCACGGAGATAATCGACCCCATCAGAAAACTCCTTCGGATCCATGAAGTCACAGGTCCCAAGTTGCGCGAGCTGCTCCCGGAGCGACAAAGAGTTGAAATAGTTGGCCATGCCCGTCCCCATATCGACAAAGGCGCTAACTCTAAGGGAAATCGATGCATAGGTAAATTATTGAGCCCGTTCCACCTTGCGTTGTTGCGGTGTTTCGCGTTAATACTTAGGCGGGCGAGGGCCCTAGCTCATCCTGAGATATAGCGACGAAGGGGCTCCCCCTCGATGGTAATCCGGTGCATTTCCCTGCGGTGGCCGTGATAGTCGTTCTGAGCAAAATGCCACGTAGCGCGATTGTCCCAGAACGCAATGGATCCCGGCTTCCATTCAAACCGCTCAACAAACTCATCTCGCATCATTTCGCCATACAACCGATCGAGCATAGCAGCCGACTCCGATTCGGATAGTTCATTAATTCGAACGGTGAATCCTGGATTGATGTAGAGGGTTGCGCGCCCGCTTAGTGGATGCGCAATCACAACCGGATGGACTGGGTCTGGGAGTTCATCCGCCTGATCAGTTCCCTTTAGTCTCCCCGTCTGGTGTTGAGACTGGGCGTACGGGGACGTGCTACCAAATACATGCTTCCCTGAATGCGTTGCAGTTAGCTTTATAAGTGAGTTTTTCAGCGGAGGGTCAAGTCGATCAAAAGCATCGGCAGCACTCACAAACCACGTATCCCCACCCTCTGGCGGGAGTTCTCGTGCTGCCAGTATGGAGCCCAGCGCAGGCACCTCATCATAGGAATGGTCAGTGTGCCATCCGCCACCGATGTTCTGCTGCTGGTCGGGCTCCTTTTCGACCAAGGCAATCTCAGGATGCTCGCTGTGGGCCTTAAAGAAACGGTTGATATTGATATCACCCCAGCGCTTAGAAAATGCAATGTGATCTAACTCATCAAGGTTCTGATCACGGAAAAAGAGAAGGCCGTGCCGGAAAAATGCTGTCTGAATGGCGTGGAATTGCTCACCAGTCAGCTGCCTTAGATCGACTCCTGACACCTCGGCGCCAACGTTTTTGCAGGTAACAATGTTCATCTCTACCTCTCTGTCACAGCGAACACCAACTCACAGGGAATACCAACCCACAGGGAACACCAACTCACAACGAACGCCGACTCACCCTGAGCACCAACGCATTCAGCATCAAAGTCATTGATCCCCGGCTTTCATCGCTTGACTGCACCCTGCCATCTCCAACTTCAACGATCTTGAGTGTCAAGCAGTGTCAGCACCTTGGGTAACTGATCAAGTCGATTGACGCGAATCATCTGATGAAGCTCATCGATATAATCTTGGCCTCGCTCCGAATAACTACCCAGACCGTCCAAGACCGCGGCCCCTGTCACTGAAGAACCTGCTCCCAGGGTAGCTGCACGAAGCGCTCGCAGCGATTCGTACGCTGGATGCGAGTTAAGCGTCAGCGCGTAGTATCTGAGCCCATCTGCCACCGTCTCAAATTGAGCAACTTGATGGCGAGTGTCCGCCGCCGCAGCAAGCGGCCTCACTCCGCAGTCCTCCGTAAAACACCACAGACCAAAGTAATTATTCTGCTCTCGAGCGAACCTCGAAGTGCCCCAGGCTGATTCATTGGCTGCTTGTGCCAACACTAAATCGACCGGAATCATCGCAATCCGCGCTTTCAACGCTAAACAGCGCTCCTCGCTAGTCATTTCATCACGCCCTGGCACGCGATACTTCACTGCCAGCCGCGCTATCTGCGCAGCACCCCCTTGGCTTTCTCTAAAAGGAACGGCTCCCAACCCGCACGTTAACGCCGATCGTTCGCGCAGAATCTCCTGATTCACCATCACAACCTGGGGGGTAAGATATTCGAAAAAACGCTGCTTTTTATCTTGAACCAAAGTGAACTGCCTAAAGTCAGGGCGAGTCTGTTGGGGTTCGAGCGCTGCAGCAACCAGAAAGCTGGTAAGAGACGCCGCCATTGTAATGATAATAATCATCACAATTCGATCGTGGATGCTCTGCATGAACGCTCCTGTTTTGTGTCTGGTTTACATCAACGTTTTAGATCTATGTTGTAGATCTATGTTTTAGATCAGGGGTGATCAACTTCTTTTAAGTCAGCATCTTGCGACGGCTTAACGCATTGCGCTTTCACTGGGCGATGAGCCTTCACCTGATCCGGACATCGCCGCCTGCCTCTCGCCTAATGCCGTGGTGATGGCAGCGTGGCGCTTCCGATCAATTCGATAAAAGAGGTAGCACAGCACTCCAATTGTCGAAAAGACGGAGGTAGCAGGCCCAGCAATCAGGCCAAGCTGCCAGACGATGTCAGGCTCGACTTCACCCATTTTGGCGCCTCTCGGAAACTGAATAAAGTCGAGCAGGAAGCCGCCTAAAACGATGCCAAGCGAAGAATTCACTTTGACCGCAAATCCACGGACGGCAAAGATCACCCCTTCTCTTCGATGGCCCGTTTCCAGCTCATGCTCATCGGTGATATCGGCAAACATGGAGTTCACAGTCGCGAAAATCATTGGCCCTAAAAACGCGGTTAAAAACCCACTCACCACAAGAACAGCCAACAGGGCATTGCTTCCTTTTTCGGGCAGCCAAGACACATTCAGGAGCGCAAACACGATCGGGGCATTAATATTGATGATCACGAGCACTGCGGACCCCACGAGCAACCACTTCTTCTCAAACCGGCGAGTGAGCGGCTCAAGGACCACCAATGATGCGAATAATCCGCCGAGCTGCACGAGCGGGATGATCGACAGTTGCTCGGTTGTCATGCCCCAAAAGTGGAATCCCATAAACGGGTTGAAGATACTTTCTACTGCCAAAATAAACGTGCTCAACATCAACCCAAAAAAAATAGCTTTGAATGAGCGATTACTAAACGCAGCGCTAAATTCACGAATTACTTGCTTTGGAGAGACAGACGGCGCAGGCGCATACGATTTCGCTAATAGTCTTGGTAGTTGTGACAGGGTGCCCGCCGCGCAAATCCAGATCGCCGAAACGATAATGACGGCCGAGAATAACGACCAAGCGGCGTAAGCATCGGCGTTTAGCAAGCCAGGGTTAAACGTTTCAGTGGTTGGAAAGAACAACCGGTAGGAAAGCGGTACGAACAAGGCGCCGCCCAAAAAGCCGAAGAATGTACTTGCCGCATACAGAGCCGATCGTTCCTGATAACCCTCAGCCAGCTCAGCACCGAGCGCCAAATGGGGAATATGGTAAAACGTCAGCGACAATCTGACGGCTACAGCAAACAATAACAGCCAGCAGAAGTAAGCGATATCAGTCAGCCCCTCTGGCGGGTTAAACAAGAGGTAAAAGCAGAGCGCCATAGGTACTGCGGCAAGTGCCATCAGCGGGTGTCTTCGCCCGTATCGAGTTCTCAACTTGTCTGAGTAACTACCAACTAGCGGGTCACTGATCGCATCAACCACCAGAGCCATAGCAAGGGCGAGGCCAGTCAAGGACGCAGAGACTCCCAGCACTTGGTTGTAAAAAAACAGCAGGAAGACATTAAAGCCTTGATTTTTGACGGCTTCGGCAAGCTGGCCAATGCCAAACGCCAAACGAACGGGTAAAGATAGTGTCGACATAGATGAATACTGACTGACGGCTGGTTTCTCTCGCGTTTTGTTCTGCGGGCTCCCCGATTACGGGGACTCGCACTAATTTATCCACTCCGCTCGCGGGCGTCATACGGCCATTTCATTCAGCGACCGCTCACTGCCCACAGCAGGCATGCCGTATATCGACCTAGATCCGGCGCGCCGTTAGGACCTTTCCTGCAGGCTCCGCCTCTCTGGTAAGCCGTCTTCACGCCTGACAGGAAACATGCACCGTTTGATCGGCCCGCACCGAACACCGCTTCTTCTATGCATTTATCTATACACTTAGACAGCGATGAGCCCAGTGCCGATTGCGAGCAAAACTATCAGTGCCAATGGCAAAACGTAACGGAGGAGGAGTCCCCATATCGCAAAGGTAACGGTGGACGTGACGCCGATCGACTCGGGGCTAAGTTGGTGCATGAGCTTCCAGCCCACAAAGCCAGCTACCATCACACCGCCCAACGGCAACATAATTTGATTCGACAAAAAGTCGAGTCTGTCATTCAGAGCTTGACCCGCAAGCTGCCACTCTCCGAACCAATAGATGTTCATAATGGAAAAAAGCAGCAATACCGCCGACCATTGTATGGCTGCGGCCCCTCTTCTCCCGCTTATTTGCCGTGCACGCGCCACGACCAGCGGCTCGATAAAACCAACAATGGACGAAATGGCGGCCAGCGCCAGCAGCGTAAAGAATGCGGTGGCAATCAGCACGCCTCCCGACATTTGCCCAAATGCCACCGGAAGCACCTGAAAGATCAGGCCCACCCCGCCTGCTGGGTCGAGGTCGAAACGAAAGACCAGCGGAAAAATCACCAAACCTGCCAGTAGGGCGACAAGCGTATCTGCAATCACAACCAGCAAGCTGATCCGAAATATCGACTGCTGCTTGGGCAAATAAGCGCCGTAAATCCACATGCCCGCCATCGCGACGCCGATCGAGAAAAAGGCTTGGCCGACCGCGGCGAGACCCGTTGCCGCATCTATCTTCGAAAAATCGGGTTTAAGCAAATAATTGAGCGCCGCATCAAAACCAGGGTGGCTAGCGTTATACAGCGCAAGACCGATCAAAAGGAGTAACAATAAAGGGATCATGATCGTGACGGCGCGCTCAATCCCTGATTTCACGCCACCAAAAATAATGACCAACGCGACCCCCAGCACCAGTGCGACTCCGAGCGATTGTCGAAGCGAGTCATCGGCCATCGCGGCAAAAGCGCGGTTCGATTCCGCGGCCGTGAGCCCCGTGAAGGACCCGGTCAAGGCCTCCCAGCCATACAAAAGCACCCACCCTGCAACCGTAGCGTAGGTCACCATGATCAAAAAAGCGGTTGCTAGCATCCAGATGCCCATAAGATGCCAGGCTCGTCCGAGGGAGAGTCGCTGTGTAAGATGTCTCATGGATTGCCAGGGCTCGTCTTGGCCTTGTTGTCCTAGCACTAGCTCAGCAATCAATATGGGTAGCGCGATCAGCGCCGCACAAATCAAATAAATAAAAAGAAAAGCGCCACCACCGTTTTCCCCCGTCATATAGGGGAATCGCCATATATTACCCAATCCAACTGCGAACCCCACCGCAGCCATGAGAAAGCCATAACCCGAGTTGAACGACTCTGATCGCATAGCTCATCCTTTCCCTTCCCTCATCTTGAGCTTACCTCACCCTTTACACCAAAGCTCGCGTTCAAAACCCCGCCAATGTGATCCAAAGCTAGTACACTTAATGGGTGCTTAGGATCGATTCTCCGATCTTGAACTTCCGGACTACCGTACCCATAGTGTGCTTTGAAGGGAGACTATTATGCAGCGCGTTTTATTATTTTTAGCGACCAACTTTGCCATTCTGATCGTCTTGAGCATTGCCATGCAGGTGCTTGGCATCGATGACATGCTTGCGGCGTCCAATGCGGGCTTTAATACCGAGGGAATCCTCGCCTTCTCTGCTCTATTCGGGTTTGGTGGCGCCTTTTTATCGCTGGCGATTTCCAAATTCATGGCCAAACGCACCATGGGTGTGCGGATCATCGAACAGCCCAGCAACGACACAGAGCGTTGGATTAAAAGTACCGTCGAGCGCTTCGCGAACCAATCCAATATTGGCACGCCCGAAGTTGGTATTTTCGATCAGCCCCAGCCAAACGCATTTGCCACCGGCATGTCCAGAAACAATGCCTTAGTTGCTGTCTCAACGGGTCTTTTACACCACATGGACAGAGATGAGGTGGAAGCGGTCATCGGTCACGAGATCGCTCATGTCGCCAATGGCGATATGATCACCATGGGTCTGCTTCAGGGGGTCCTCAATACTTTTGTTATTTTCCTCTCAAGATTAGGCGGTTTCATTGTTGATCGCGTCATCTTGAAGAATCAGCGCGGCCATGGAGTCGGCTATTTCATCACCACGATCGTCTTTCAAATCCTGCTATCTATTCTGGCCTCAATCATCACTATGTGGTTCTCAAGACGACGCGAATTTCGCGCCGATGAGGGCGGCGCACAGCTCGCTGGCAAATCCAAAATGATTAGGGCGCTAAAACGCCTCTCGCAAGTGTCTGAACCTCAGGATCTCGAAGGCGAATTCGCGGCCTTCGGCATCTCGGGTCGCCAAACCGGGTTGAGCGCGCTTTTTCTTAGTCACCCTCCCCTTGAGCAGCGCATCCGGCACCTAGAATCGCAGCAGATTCTCTAGCAAGAGCTTCAGCAGGCGCTCCCTTAATAGAACTGGCTCGGCCCATCAACGAACGCCACAGGTTCCATTGAAGGGCCACACTGCTTTCGGTAGAGTCGGCGGACACCCCATTCAATTGAAAAGAAGCTGAGGACTGTTCGATGAGCGAGTCAACCGATATCACCGAAATACGCACCGCTGTAAGGCAACTGTGCGCGCAATACGGCGAGGACTATTGGTTAGAACTCGATCGCACTCGAGGCTACCCCACTGAGTTTGTCAGCGAGCTGACCAAATCAGGCTTCCTGACGGTGCTCATTCCAGAAAATTATGGCGGTGCAGGGCTCGGTGTCTACGAAGCGTCCGTCATCATGGAAGAAGTCTGCCGGTCTGGCGCCCACGCAGGTGCTTGCCACGCGCAAATGTACGTCATGGGTTCTGTCCTACGGCACGGTAGTGATGCGCAGAAGCAAAAGTACCTACCCGCCATAGCAGCCGGTGACCTTCGATTACAAAGTTTCGGGGTTACTGAACCAACAACGGGCACCGATACCACCAGCCTCAAAACCACTGCTCGAAGAGATGGCGACGATTATGTGATCAATGGACAAAAAGTCTGGATTAGCAGGATCGAGCACTCTGACTTGATGGTGCTCCTCGCAAGGACCACCCCAAAGGAGCAAGTCAGCAAGAAAACGGAAGGCCTATCTGCGTTTCTAGTTCACGTCGGTGAGGCGGAAGGAAAGGGCCTTGAGATCAGGCCCATTGAGTCCATGATCAATCATCACAGCTGCGAACTCTTTTTCGATGACCTTCGAATCCCCAAGGAGAACCTCCTGGGTACGGAGGGAGCAGGGTTCAAAGTGATTTTGGACGGAATGAACGCTGAGCGTATTTTGATCGCGGCAGAATGCATCGGTGACGGGCGCTACTTTATTGATAAAGCGAGCCACTACGCGACCGAGCGCGTGGTATTCGATCGACCCATCGGTCAAAACCAAGGGGTACAGTTCCCTATCGCTCGGTGTTATGCCGAGGTGGAGGCCGCTTGGCTCATGGTTGAGAAAGCCGCGCGAATGTTTGACGCAGGAGAACCCTGCGGCGCCGAGGCCAATATGGCGAAGATGCTAGCCTCTGAGGCTTCTTGGCGAGCGGGGGATGTCTGTATGCAGACCCACGGCGGTTTCGCGTTCGCCAAGGAGTACCACATCGAACGCAAGTTTAGAGAAACGAGGCTGTATCAGATCGCCCCTATTTCGACCAATCTGATTCTCAGCTTTATCGGTGAACACGTGCTAGGGATGCCTCGCTCCTTCTAGGGAAGAATTCGTAACCCAATCAGCTCCAGCAGCCCGCTTTGATCATCGACGCCAGCAAGTGAGATACATCGGTCTGCTCACACCTCTCCTCGGCAAGACACCCAGGTCTTGGCTCATGCGATCACGTTGATCTCATCACCCACTTGCAGTTTCCCGTCCGACTCAGGCGCAAAGTAAGCACCAAAAGTGACGCCGCCGGCGTAGCCTACTCCGCCATTTCGGTATTGACTCAAGGTCTTGAGCGGTTCCTTTGAGGGCTTTGCCTCTGAATCACTCTCAGTGGACACATCGAATGTCGTCACGCTGCAGCGCTCGCACGGTAAGAGTTGGGTTAACCCTAGTGCACCGATTTCCAACCGTTTCGCCGACTCCTCAGCAAAGGCATCAACACCTTCAATCACCACATTCGGCCTGAACTGCTCGATCGCTACGGCACGCTTACCCTCGTTAGACAACCGTCCATTTAAGTCTGCGAGCGACTCAAGACTCACGATCAGAAGCGGCGCAATGTCCACAAAAGCGCTTTGACTCGTATCGTGCAACGCCGAGAACGGCGTTCCCGCCAACTGTAGCGGACTCGCCTCGACTGCCCGAACCAGCGACAGCGGCTGCCCAAAAGCTTGAGCCAACCATCGATTGACCGGTTCAGCCGCGTGCTCACAGGCAACCTGCCTGCCGATACTGACGACATCTCCGCTCATTTCAGAATCGGCAAAATCAGCCTGGACGCTCCCTGCACCCTTCAGGCTCAAGGTCATACGGTCCTGCTCTAGCGCTATATTGAGGAATCGCAACGTCGGCAGTTTTTTTTGATTGACGATCCCATCCTGATTAACGAGCACCCACTGACGATCGCCTACTAAACCGCCTGTGGTAACATCCGACGCCGCGATCTTGACCGCACGACAGCCCTTAATCGGGTAATAATAAATCGAATGTATCGAAGCCATCGCGCGCACCTACTTTTCATTTTTCTCTGAGTATAGGGCCATACACCATGCAGGACACAGTGGTTATCCCAAGTCGGTTTAGAGGGCCCCCACAATCAGGTAATGGCGGCTATGTCAGCGGTGTCTTTGCCGAGCTGCTGCCGCATCAACCTGGCCAGTCGCCTGAAATCACCCTTCGCTCCCCGATTCCCCTTGATAGAACGATGACCGTAAAAAAGGGTTCTAACGAAACGCTGGGGGTCGATGTTTTCGATGGTGAGACCCTAATTGCAGAGTGTCGTCTCATCGACTCTCCGTTTGTTGATTTCACTGTACCACCCTGTCCCGACCCTACCCGAATCGAGGCAGCGATGCCCTTATCACTCGCGTTTACCCCAGACATCAACCCGCTGCTGCCCAACCAAAAAGGATTTCACCCGATCTGTTTTTGTTGCGGGGTCGAAGCCGAAGACGGGCTGCACGTCTACCCGGCACCCCTTGACCAAGGCCATGTCGCCGCGCTTTGGAAAACCAAAGAGGCATGGGGCGTCGACGGCAAAGTACCTGCGTCATTCTTATGGACAGCTATGGATTGCCCCGCCCAATTTGCTTTTATGAATGCATCCATCCGAACGGGGTTGATGGGCAGAATGTGTGCGGAAATCCTCACTTTACCCAAAGCAGGCGCAACCCTCATCGTGTCCGCTTGGACTATCGCCGTTCAAGGGAAAAAGCATTTCGCTGGAGCTGCGCTCTTTGACGAGACCGGCAACCTGATTGCACGCGCGACCACACTTTGGATAGGCGGTGAGCCAATCTGAGGTCTCAGTTCAGCGGGAGCGGTCTTGTCCTTGGGCTTTGTGTTACGGCTTGCATTTACGGATCTAACCTCAACTACTACCTACTGATTGATACAAGACCTATGCTTTGCATCGATTAAGCAAGTGATCATGCCCTCGCTTAAGGCGCACGCTCCGCGAGCATGCACCCCTAGCGCCGGTTCAGCGAAGTGCGTTATCTTTCTCGACGCAAGGACAGGAATTTCAGCCAAGGATTTCTCTATGGACACACTACGGCAATCCATTCACCCTGCGCCCGGAGATACCTGGGCAACCATCGCTGAGGTTCATTTGCCCGGCAAGGATTCAGAGCAGGCCATCAGTCAGTTGCAAAGCTGGAATCTTCATATTTTTGCCCGCCGCATCGCTCCAAAGCCTGACGGTAGTCCCGCCAATCCAATTCTCCCGAGCGACATCGTATTTCTTGAGCCGCCGCTCGCGAAGCCTTGACTGAGCGATGGGCTCGGCAACATCGATTGAACCCAATAGGCGCTCCGTGACCAACCAAGAAGCAGTGATATCCAACGTCCAGTTGGGCGCCGCCCATGAGGGACATGCAGAACTACTCATCACACTTACCTACCCCACAGGCGGACAAACGGTCGTACCACTCGACCCAACGAGCTGCGCACACTTGATGGATCTAACCGGCGCCGGTCAAGTAGAGGACCTCATCGGCACGACATGGCAGCTCGTGCGCGATGCCATTCAAGCTGCACACCAATAGTAGGCTTTCGCCTTAACGCAATTGGCATTTACTAATCGGCCATTCAGCTCCCAAGTGAAACATTGTGCGCATTAACAACTAACCTTCACTTCAAGGCGAGAACTCCGTCAGGCCGTAGGGAAATTAAGAGACAACCATGGCTTTGAAAACAGCCCCCCAGATTGATTCTTCGGTAGTTGATTTGGCTAGAAACCTTGCCTATCTTTTCATCACCACAGCAGAAGGCAGTCAGCTTGCCGTTAGCTTATATTTGCTAGCAGTTCGCCTGGAACTGGCTACGAAGCGCCGAGAGGCGGGGTGAGTCAAACATGTCATCGTTCTGCATCGACACCATACTGTGAACGAGTTCAGCATCGATCAGTACGCACAAAATGAAGGAGTTGCCATACCATGACCTATGACACGATTATTAAGCGAGGCCAAATTGCAGACGGCACCGGCGGCCCACTTTTCACCGCGGATATCGGACTGATCGGCGATCGCATCGTAGCGGTTGGAGACATAGAGGACGATGCCCAAACCACCATCGATGCGAAAGGGTTAATCGTTAGTCCAGGATTTATCGACCCTCACACCCACTTTGACGCCCAACTTCTCTGGGACGGCGCGGCAAAGCCCGCGCTTGAACATGGTGTGACCACCATCGTGCCAGGGAATTGTTCGCTCTCGTTGGCACCGCTCAAAGCGGAGCATCGAATGAAACTGGTGGGTATGTTTAACCAGATCGAAGAAATGCCCTTTAAAGCATTCAAAGAAGGGGTCGAATGGAACTGGGAAACCTTCGAAGAATACATCGAACGGATATCAGCAGAACTCTCGATCAATGTTGCGCCCTTGGTCGGCCATAGCCTCCTCCGCCTATGGGTCATGGGCGACGATTCCATGACGCGCGCCGCCACAGAAGATGAGCTCGACGCCATTTGCGAACTGCTAGAGACCTGCTTGGGTCACGGTGCGATCGGCCTGTCCACCAGCTTTGTCGACATGGACGAGCAATTACAGCCTGTTCCGAGCCGATACGCCGACACGAAGGAGCTCGATCGACTCTGCGCCGTGCTGGGGCGACATGGAAAAATTCTCCAGGTCGTTCATGAGTTTTTTGATACTGATCTCACAATGGCACGGGTCGATCAGTTAGCAGACATCTCGATGAAGCATGCCATTACGACCACTTTGTCACCGCTCTTTGTTAACCAAGACAACCAGGACGGCGTCCAGCAAGTAATGGACAGAATTCACGCGCAGCGGGAGCGCGGCGCGATCGTTTGGCCTCAAGTCCAAACGCGGCCCATCGACATCAGTTTTTGCCTGGAGGTACCAAGCCTGCTGTTCATTCGTTTTCCTACTTGGTATCAACTGCTGAGATTTTCGACTCCTGAGGATATTCTTTCCGCGCTCAAAGATGCAGACACCCGCGCAGCACTCGAAAAAGAAGTCGAACCACTGATGCCTCTCTGGGCAGGACTAACCCTTCGACGGGTAGAGCACGCTAGGAACCAATCGCTGGTAGGCAAAACGCTGACTGACATAGCCGCCGAACGCGGAACGACGCCGCTTGCGGTTATGATCGATCTTTCGATCGAAGAAGAATTAAAAGCACACTTTCTGGCGGCTGACATGGGCCACAACCTAGACCACATCGTTGGACCACTTTTGAAGGACGAGCAGGTCATGATCGGCGCGAGCGACGGAGGAGCACATATCCTGTCTTTCTCGACTTACGGCGATACCGGTTATTTATTCTCCCGTTTTGTTCGCGACAATGCACAAATCACTATTTCAGAGGCCGTTCATAAAATCACCCAGGCACCGGCTGACATATGGGGCATTAAGAATAGAGGCACCATCAAAGAAGGAATGATTGCGGATCTCACCATCTTCGATGCCGACAGCATCGCACGAGGCGACGAATACTATGTACAGGATGTTCCAGGGGATGGTTATCGATACACCCGCGACGCAATTGGCATCAAGCACGTACTTGTTGGCGGTGAAGTGGCTTACTCGCAGTCGAAGGGGTACTCGGGCGTTGCGCGCGGACAAATCGTATAGAGGACAGACCAGCCATGACTGAGATCAAGCGCAGACGCATCGCGACCAACGGTATTGAGCTCTCTGTTCTGGAGGCCGGTGAGGGTCCCCTCGTCCTCTTGGTACACGGCTTTCCAGAATCAGCTTACTCCTGGCGACACCAGTTGCCCGCACTCGCAGCGGCGGGTTACCACGCGGTCGCACCCGATATGCGAGGCTACGGCGAGAGTGATTTACCAGCCGACATCACCGCTTACAATCAGTGGGACGTCTCCCACGACATTCTGGGATTAGTAAGCGCACTGGGTTACGAGCAAGCCGTCGTGATTGGCCACGATTGGGGGGCGCCAACAGCCTGGAATTGCGCCCTGCTGGATCCGCAAACAGTGCGCGCCGTTGGCGCCTTGTCGGTGCCGTTTAGCCCCCGAGGCACAGAGCCACCACTGGGGATGCTAAAGCGGGTATTCGAGGGCCAGTTTTTCTATCAACTCTACTTCCAAACGCCGGGTGTTGCCGAGGCTGAATTCGAAGCCAATATCGAAGTCACGCTCCGCAAATTCTATTATCTGGCCTCCGGGCTCGCTGATCCGTCCATGCTGGGTGGAGAGCGGGGTCCGAATGACGACATGCTAAGTCAAGTATCTGACCCAGGACATCTTGAGCCCTGGTGCAGCACTAGCGATCTTGCAGAATATGTTAGGAGTTTTGAGCGTAGCGGCTTCAGAGGACCGCTTAACTACTACCGCAACCTAGACCTCACGTGGAAGCGGTTCGCTGAAGTTCCGCAACGCATCGAACAACCCGCGATGTTCGTTGCTGGTGATCGAGATGGTGTCATTGTCATGGCAAAAGCGGCCCTCGATGCCATGCCACAGCATGTTCCCAATCTCGCGGTAAACGCACTTATCGAGGGTGCTGGCCACTGGACCCAGCAGGAGGCGCCGGAGGCCGTTAACCGCTACATGCTAGAATTTTTGGCTGGATTAGACTAACTGGGCTGCGAACGCTGGCCCTATTCCCGGATGACGGCAACTATGACTTCAGACAAACCATCCGTTTTAATCACTGGAGCGGGCATATGCGGCCTGTGCTCGGGTATCGCGCTCGCGAAAGCCGGGCATAGGGTCACCATCATCGAGCGAGACGCAGCCCTTCCCGATGGTGATGCCGATGCCATCTTTTTTGAGTGGATCAGACGAGGCGCATCTCAATTCAAGCATCCACACGCTTTTTTGGGAGTCATGAGCAATCTGTTAACAGAAATGTTCCCTGATCTCATCGAAGACTTCTGGGCGGCGGGCGCGAGAAAAATTACGTTCGAGGACATGCTGCCCGACGCCATGGTAGGCAAAGTCACAGCGACACCCGAAGATGACAAGCTTTGGCTCTTAATGTGCCGGCGCGCCACGATGGAGATGGTCCTTAGACGATATGCAGAAAAGCAATCTGGGCTTGAAATTCAATCGGGTGTTCGCGTCAACCGCGCGATCATTGATACCGCCCAGAGTCCAGCAGCCATCAAAGGTCTAGAGGTACAACCGATAGACCCACAGTCATCGCCTAACAGATCCGAAGCGCGAGCAGTGATCACCGCTGACCTTTATGTTGATGCTGGAGGCAGAGGCTCCCATTTCAAAAAGTGGATCGAACAAGCGGGCCTCTCGATTCAGAGTGAGAGCCATGATGCTGAGATCGTTTACTACACCCGCCACTACAAATTAAAGCCTGGAGTGGAGGAACCACCACGGCGAGGCAAACACCGAAGCGCGGGAGATCTAGGCTACCTCAAGTATGGGGTATTCCCGGGCGAAGACGGCCATTTTGCTGTCATTGTCTGCGTACCAAAAGCAGATGGAGCCCTGCATAACGCCGTCAAAGATAATGAAGAATTTGATGCTATCTGCCGGGCCATTCCTGGACTCCAGCCTTGGGTCAACGAGGCCGCCGCTGTGGCAACCACCGACGCGTTTGGGATGGGCAATATCAAAGCCGAATGGCACGACTATGTGAACGGCGATCGCCCGCTGCTGAGCAATTATTTCGCCGTCGGCGATAGTGCAATTAGAACCAATCCCTTGTATGGCCGGGGCTGCAGTACAGGCATTATTCACAGCCACTTGCTGCGAGAAATTCTCGCACAGGGTCTCGACCCCATCGCTCGAGCCATGGCCTTTCACCACCAGTCTCGCGAGCGCCTGAGACCGATCTGGGAGGCGAGTCTTCGAGAAGATCGGAACGCTATCAAAAGAGCAAACCGCATACTCCTGGACCAAGAGAAGGGTGCCTTCTCAGTCAAACGGTGGTTCCAGGCAAGCATCGGTGATGCCGTGAACCAAGCAGCACAAACCTACCCCTCGGTGTTTAGGGGTGCCATGCGGTCATTCAATCTCATGGAAACGCCAGGCGCATTTCTAGCAGAACGCAAGACTCAAGGGCTCGTGCTTTGGACACTGCTAACTGGGGGCAAGAAGAACAAAGCCTCAAGATTTGTCGCTGGGCCAAGCCGTGGGGAGATGCTGGCGCATCTTGAATCTCTGCGAGGAACAGGCGCTGCTCATGCTACCAATCGCGAGTGGATTGACGCCGCGGCATCATGAGGTGCTCGCCCATTACCCCTTCCCTTGGCGCAGAAGTCAGCGATGTTGATCTTCAAACTCCCATTTCATCCTCAACCGCCTTGCAACTGAGACAAGCACTGAACAAACATCATGTATTGGTGTTTCGAAGCCAGCACCTTGACCGCGAAGCTCATAAAGCGGTTGCCCGGTGTTTTGGTGAGTTGCACACCCATCCCTCTAGGCGTCATCTTGCGCAAGATCAGGATCCCGAGTTCTTCCTGATCGATATCAAACACGACGCACGACAAAGCAATGGTGAAACCTGGCATGCGGACATCACGTGTGAAGAAGTACCGCCCAGAGCATCGCTGCTGTACTTGACGAACCTCCCCGAAAATGGAGGTGGCGATACCTTATTCACCAATATGCACGATGCGTTCAATGAATTGTCGCCAGAGTTACAGGGAGTCCTGTGCTCAAAGCGCGCGTTTCATGACGGCGAACAGGATCTGAGACAGTACGGCATTAAACTCAAACAAGGGCACACCTACCCTGCTAACGACCATCCAGTAATCATTCGCCACCCCGACACTGGGCAACCCACGCTGTACGTTAATCAAAGCTTCACATCGCACCTACTCGATACGCCCTCATGGGAGTCATCGATGCTGCTTGGTGGTCTCTTTGACCGAATTAGATCGAATGTCAGACATCAATGTCGAATCAAATGGACGCCTCACACCTTAGTCATCTGGGACAATTACAGCGTGCAACATCAGGCGGTGTTTGATTATCAGGGCTTCGCGCGTTATGGCGAGCGCTTAACGGTCGCAGGATCGGGACCGCCTGTCGCTTGGGATCCAGTCAGCAAAGAGTAGTGGGAGCCTCCAAGGGCTTGCGTAGCCTAGATCTGATTCTTCGACACTGAACGTCTAAGAGTAAGGCGCTTAGGAAAGTGTTTGAGGGTACCAACCGCTGCGGCGCCCTAAAGTGCTGCCCCTTTCAGGCCTCCTCGTTCGAAAATCACTCCCATATCGCAAAGAGGCGCCGGGCTGACTCACTCGCCGCCTCAGCATACTTCGGAAATAATTAGACCGGGGTTTAGCGCTAGGCCTTGGGCACCCACCCTGCGCACCAGCCAGGACCCGCGACCAGACGGTTTTGGAACAATTGGCAGCTGCCCCAGTCATCCTTCTCTTCGACTAACCCATAAAAGCGGCAGTTGGTGCAGACCTGATCCGAACCCTTGACGCCCATTTTATCGGTTCGAGTCGCCTTTTCAGCGTCCTCGACGTAACGAAGCGCTTTGGCCGTGGGGTCGTCTTCTGGAACTATACCTGCCGCCTGAGCCGTTTGGACATTGATCGCTGGGATCAGTGCCACAGTGCTCGCCGCACCGAGTTGTTTCAAAAAAGATCTTCTAGATGTCATGGCTATTGCTCTTCAGGTTGTGCGTTGAATTATCAGCTTAGACGCTTAAACCGCCGCTGAACGACGAGCAGCATCGCGTCTGCTCTTGCTCAATTTTACCCGTAATTAAACGACTGAGTAGGTCTTTTGGTTCACGAACATTAAGTGACCCGCTGCTTGATCGAAAATCGAGGCTCTTTGAAGCGCTGATCAGCAAGTACGTCATGCAACGTCTCAAGGCACCGATCGATATCGAGATAACTGTTCACCAAAGGGTGAATACCAAACCGTAAGACGTCTGGCGCGCGAAAATCGCCAACAACGCCCGCCTCGATCAGCGCTTGCATAACCGAATAAGCGTCAGGATGACGAAAACTGACATGAGAGCCTCGCATCGAGGCTTCCTCTGGCGATGCAAGCTGCACTGGCAGCTTTTTCGCCGCCACACCATCAATCAGCCTCTGAGAGAGGCTTTGTGATTTCTGTTGAACCGCCTCGAAATCTAGATGCTGAAATAATGACAGCGCCTCGAAGGCAGCGGCCATAGCAATAATCGATGGCGTTCCTGTAAGAAACTTCCCAATACCATTAGCGCCCTCGTAGCCCTCGGAAAACTCAAACGGCGAACGGTGGCCCATCCACCCCCAGATCGGCTGTTTAGCTTGGCTAAGCCACCGCTCGGCGACATAAACAAAGCTAGGTGCTCCAGGGCCCCCACACAAAAATTTATAGGTACACCCGGTAGCAAAATCGACCTTTGCATCGCTCACCTTCAACGGCTCTACGCCTGCGCTGTGGGCAAGATCCCAAATCACCAAGGCTCCCACGGCATGAGCGCGCTCGGTCCAATCCGCTAAATCGTACTTTTCGCTAGTGACGTAATGAACGTGGCTCAACAGAACAACGGCTGTTTCATCATCGATGGCGGCAGCAACATCATCTCGATCGACACTGACTATGCTTATCCGATCCTCACCTAATAGGTTACTGAGACCATGGGTTACGTAACCATCGGTGGGGAACTGACCGCGCTCGATCACGACCTTTTTTCTAGGTGCGTTTAGCTCCAGTGCGGCGACCAACAGCTTAAAGAGGTTAATCGAAATGGAATCGCAAGCCATGACTTCTCTGCCCGAGGCGCCAATCACCTTTGCGATTCGTGCCCCCAATCGCTCGGGCAACCCTATCCAGTCCGACGTATTCCATCCTCCAATCAGTTCCTGACCCCACTCGTTATGGAGGAGCCTACTCATCGCGTCAGGAGCAGTCTGGGGCATGGGGCCAAGCGAGTTGCCATCTAAATAAACCATTCCCTCTGGCACCTGAAACGCTCCTCGAAGATGGCCGAGTGGGTCAAGTGCATCCAATTCTTGTGCTGTTTTCATCACGTTAGCCTTGCTTATCAAGCACCCCTTGTTCGCAACTTACGGTGCAATGGGACCCCTAATCGTTTAACAGGATTTGTGCGAGCTCATCACAGGCGGGCTCACCAGGTAAGAGCGCATCAAAGTGACCGGCATTGTGTTGGACGATACTCGCACAACCTTTTTCTCTTGCGTAAAAAAGGGTCTGCTGCTCGCCAACGATAGGGTCTCGCCCACCGGCAACGATGACTTCATCTGCAACTGCTTCACCGAAATACGGTGAGACCGCGGCTGGCTCCAGAGGTTCTCCCGCTGCCATCAACTGATCGACCATCACTTGGCAGTCACCTTCCTCCTGACGATAGCTGTCGAGATTCGTGATCGGAGCGAGACCAACCACCCGGTCTACACAAGCGAGAGGCTCTGGGATAAAGGTTTCAACCCCTCGAGACAACCCCCGCGAATTCAGCCAGAGCGCGAGGTGGCCTCCCGCAGAATGCCCCACAATCGCTAGCCTTAGGTTCTCCTCATCGGCCCATTGATGGGCCCTTCGTGCTGCCGCGGCTACATCCGAAAAGGTACCTGGCCATCCCGCTCCGGCCTGGCCACATCGCCGGTACTCTGGTAATAACACATGGGCACACCGCCCACTCAAATAGGTACAAAACGGCATGAGATGAGTGCGATCAAAGGCCGCAGACCAGCACCCGCCATGGATAACAAGAACAAGTACCTGGGCGCTCCCTCGATCAGCTCGTTCTCCGCATGAACCCAATTTGACCGGGTCTGCAGCTGCGGCTGAGGCTCCAGGATACCAGCGCCAATCTGGTTCGGAGACACCATCGATTGGACTAACGTGATCGGGCTCGCGGCACGGAGCACGAAGCAATTGCTCATAGGAAACTAAGGTCATTGCCCTTCCCTAAACGGTGTCAGTCAAGCCCTACCCACCCCGCTTCAGTGCGTAATGCTCGCCTTGACCTCACGTTTCATACCATCAATGATCGGTCTCAGAGGAGGACTTATGGTACAAGATCTGACCAATAAAGTGATTTGGGTCACCGGAGCAACGTCAGGCATTGGAGAAGCGGCTGCAGTGCACTTGAGTCACCAAGGCGCTCGTATTGTCGCATCGGGAAGAAGAGAGGATCGCCTCCAGGCACTCACTGCACGATTACCCTCGCCCCACCTAACGATACCGCTCGATGTGGCAGATGAGACCGCCGTATTTTCTAGCGCCAAGCAGATTACGGAAGCATTTGGGCGTATCGACGTACTAGTTCACAGTGCCGGTCTCAATATCACGGAGAGGAGCTGGGACGAGATCACACCCAGCGGCTGGAATGAAGTCATCCAAGTCGATCTTAACGGCGCTTTCTATTGCAATCAGGCGGTGCTTCCCGTTATGCGAGATCAGAAAGACGGCCTAATCATCAATGTTTCATCGTGGGCGGGCCGATTCGTTAGCCGGGTGTCCGGGGGAGCTTACTCGGCGGCCAAGCATGGTCTCAATGCGATGACCGAAAGCATCAACCAAGAAAATTGCCAGTTCGGCATACGCGCAACTGCACTTTGCCCCGGAGAGGTAGCGACCGAAATTCTAGACAGGCGGCCTGTGCCTGTCTCGACCGAAGACCGTGCCCGAATGGTCCAGTCTGAGGATGTTGCGGACCTTATTGACCATATTGTCAGGACACCCCCTCACGTGTGTCTCAATGAAATTACAATCAGCCCAACCTGGAATCGGGGCTACATACGAGGAGCATGAAATGAAAGTCGGCGTTGGTATCTTTGCGACAGACTACACCATCGATCTTGGCGATCTCGCCGTGATGGCAGAGGAAAGTGGATTTGAATCACTCCTGGTGCCGGAGCACACCCACATCCCATTGTCGAGAAAAAGCCCCTGGCCAGGCGGCGCACCGTTGCCTGACGAGTACTACCACACGTTTGATCCTTTTGTATCACTCTCTTTTGCTGCTGCGAGGACGAAGCGAATTCTCCTTGGCACGGGAATCTGTTTACTACCTCAGAGAGACACCATTACCACCGCCAAATCTGTCGCAAGCCTCGAACGCCTCTCTGGCAGCCGTTTTCTGTTTGGAGTCGGCGCAGGCTGGAATCAGGATGAACTTGAACATCACGGGGCTGACTTCAAATCCCGATTCAAGAAATTGGAAGAGCAACTTGAGGCGTGTCGACTGCTGTGGGGTGATGCTCCAGCCCAGTTTGAGGGCCGGCACGTGCAGTTCACTGAATCCGTTTGCTCCCCCAAGCCCCTCAAGCGTGTGCCTATCCTAATCGGTGGTGAATCAGATCATACGCTCAGACGAATCGCCCAACTGGCCGATGGATGGCTTCCACGAGCCCGTCATGGGTTTGATGCAAAAAAAGAGATGGCCCGGCTCCAAGGTATTGCTGAAAGGGAGCACAGAGATCCCAGCGAAATAACCACCACGATATTTGGCGCACCGAGCGACCCAGCTATCTTAGAAGGCTACCGCCAAGCCGGTGTTGATCGAGCGATCATCATGCTTCGCTCAGAATCATCCGATGTGGTTCGCAAGCGCCTGGAGAGCATCTCCGCCCAATTGAGCGGTCAATTTCTTTGATCCGTGATGAGGCGCCGCGACAGTTACCTGCGGCCAGTTAAAAAATGAACAGCGCCGATGAGACAGTAACGGATATCAATCGGCGCAAGTCCTTTGTCAGGAACGGTCAGCAATAACGCTTACCTACTTAAAACCAAGCCTCGATCAAACGGGGTCCCCGGTTCTGCATGGCGGAGGCAAACTGGTCATTGAAAGCCTTGGCGGTATCCGCTCTCGTCGCCTCCAACCCCATGCCTTCAGCAATTTTGACGAAGTCCAGCTCTGGATTTCCTAAATCAAGCATTTTTAGCGTATTGGGATCCATCGATTGAGCACCGACTCGAGACAGCTCCACCTGTAGGATTTGGTATTTCCTGTTCGCAAATATCACTACGCAGACATCAAGATTTTCTCTCACCATCGTCCACAGCGATTGAATGGTGTACATCGCGCCGCCATCTCCGTGTAAGCACACGACTTTGCGGTCACCATCTGCCACCGAAGCACCGATCGAGACGGGGAGTCCATAGCCAATCGATCCTCCGGTCAACGATATCCAATCATGAGGCTCAGATGCTCGCGTCATAGGCCCCAAAAACGCGCCCGAGGTCGCACTCTCATCCACCACAATGGCATTGGTTGGCAAAAAATGACCGACTGCAGCCGCGATCGCCTCAGGTCCAAATTCACCGGTTACAAGGCCTGGTTTAGCAAGCTGAATGCGTTCGGGCTCAACCGCTGTCGCGTTTAGCGCATCGACCAACCTTGATAGCGCCTCGAGCGAATCCTCTTCTACCGTGGCAAGCTGATGAAGACTACAACCCTCAGGATAGAACTCGCTCGCTTTACCAGGGTAAGCAAAGAACCCCACCGGGGCCTTGGTTCCAACAAGAATTAACTGCTCGGCTGCCTCAAGCTGAACGGTCGCTTGTTCTGCGAAGTATCCGAGGCGTTCGATGTCGCAGCGCCCCTCGCCCCGAGCAACGAGTGGTGTGAACGTGTCGCAAAGGATCCGCGCTCCGGTGGCGTTGCTAACTTGGCTCGCGAGCGCAAGGCCCTCTTCGCAGAGCGCCTGATTCGACATCAACAAATAAGTAGTCTTCCCACCTTTTAGCCACTCGGCAGCAGTCTTAATTGACTCATCATCGACAGAGGCTCTCGCTGGCACAGGCAGTGCCGCAACCGGTGCAACCGATTCGTCCCACGCGCAATCAGCCGGAATAATAAGGGTCGAAATTTGCCCTGGCGCGGTGCGCGCCACTTGCGCGGCCTCCGCAGCAGCTTGGGGAAGATCGCTGGCAGTGGGCACCGTTTGGTACCAATGCGAGATGGGTCCCGACAGCCCCTCAATATCGGAGTTAAGGGGCGCATCATATTTCTTATGATAAGTCGCATGATCCCCGATCAGGTTGATCACTGGTGAGAACGCTTTCTTGGCGTTGTGTAAGTTCGCAGAAGCATTGGAGAGTCCTGGGCCGAGGTGAAGCAAGGTCAGTGCGGGTTTTCCCGCGATACGCGCATAGCCGTCTGCAGCCCCGGAGCAGACGCCCTCAAAGAGACCCAATACAGACCGCATTGACTGGTCCTTACCTATGGCGGAGACCATATGCATCTCTGACGTCCCAGGATTGGCAAAACACACTTCAACTCCTGCATTCAGGAGGGTTTGCAACATACTCTCAGCGCCATTCATCGGCTTTGTCCTATTCAAACGATGCTCGCAATATACGCCATCCGCTCTGGTCCACACTAGTGTGATTGGTTCGAAAACTATACCTGCGCCAAATCGATTCGAGGCAACCCGATCAGGAGCCAGGGAGGCTTATGGTGAATCAGGACTTTGTGCGCTAGCGGTCCTTTGTGAAGGTTTGAGAGTCAATGACTTAGAGTCAAGGATTAAGAGTCAAGGATTAAGAGTCAATGAGTAAGCGCCCATCACCGAAAAGGTTTCTACTGCTGAGGGCTCTCTAGAGCTGAGGGCTCTATTTAGCTGAAGGCTCTTTATCGCTGAAGGCTCTTTATCGCTGGAGGAAAAGCTGAGGCCTCCCGCTGTGCTAAAGTGATTGCTATGTCTAACGCCATCCCTTTTGAACAAAGTTATCGAGCGCTTCCCGAACGATTTTATTCGGAAGAGTCTCCTCGAGCGGCGAGCCAGCCCAAGTTCATCGCCTACAACGAGCCTTTGGCTTCCAGCCTTGGATTACCTCCCAACTGGGACACCACTGCCGAAGGGCTCGCCCTCCTTTCTGGCAGTGCACAATTGGAGGCACCTTCCCCGCTCTCTATGTTTTATGCGGGACATCAGTTCGGACAATTCAACCCAGCCTTGGGTGATGGCAGAGCAATCCTCATTGGCGAACTGGTTGATAAAGAAGGCGCGCGATTCGATATTCAATTAAAAGGAAGTGGACCAACCCAACACTCGCGTGGTGGCGATGGCCTATCGCCGCTCGGACCCGTGATCCGAGAATATTTAATGTCCGAGTTCATGTTCTACGCGGGCGTGCCAACATCCAGAAGTCTTGCCGCGATATCCACGGGGGATCCCGTCTATCGGGAGCGTAGCGAACCGGGTGGCGTGCTCACGCGGGTCACCAGTAGCCATATCCGCTTTGGTACCTTTCAATACTTCGCGGCACGAGGAGACGACGAAGCACTGGAGCACCTAACTGATTATGTGATCGCTAGGCATTACCCGGACTGCCAGGATACAGAGCGTCCAGCCCTAGCATTGCTTGAACGAGTCATGCGGCGAACGGCTGCGCTGATTGCGGCATGGCAAGGACTCGGCTTCATTCATGGCGTTATGAATACCGACAACATGCTGATCTGTGGCGAAACCATTGATTACGGGCCCTGCGCCATGATGGACGGTTTCCGAATCAACCAAGTCTTCAGCTCGATTGATCATGCGGGGCGATATGCCTATCACCAGCAACCTTCAATCGGACAATGGAACCTCATGGCTCTCGCTGATGCATTGTTGCCGATCATCGATCCAGATCGAGAAGAAGCCATCCGTCTCGCCAAAGGCGTCCTTGAGGGCTACGGGCCCGCCTTCAAGCGTGTTTACGCTGAGCGCTGCGCGGCGAAACTTGGTTTGGAAGCCAGCGACGAAAGCGACGTATTGTTCCAATCGCTCCTTGAAGTCATGCAGCAACATCATTTGGACTTCACCGGTACGTTTATTGAACTCGAGTCAATCCGGTTCAACGGATTGAAGGCACCAGAATCCTTATCTGCTTGGCTACCTAGCTGGTTTGAAGCGTTAGACAAAAAGAATGACACCGACGCACTAGCAGCCATGCGCAAGGCAAATCCTGCGCTCATTGCCCGCAATCACCAGGTCGAATTTGCGATTCAGGAAGCGTGTCTCAATGAGGACTTTGCGCGCTTTGAACAGCTAAGAGCGGCAGTTACCGACCCTTTCAACCGAGCCCATATCGGGACCCCGCTGAGCGAGGCCCCGAAGCCAGGGGAAACGGTGATGCGCACCTTCTGTGGCACTTAGATTTACGCAGAGAGCGCCTGGTCAAGATCTGCCACGATATCGTCGATATGCTCAATACCGATACACAAGCGAATCATACCGGGAGTAACCCCGGCCGCCGCTTGCTCAGCCTCGGTAAGCTGCCTGTGAGTGGTCGACGCAGGATGGCAAGCTAGTGACTTCGCATCACCAATATTCACGAGTCGCTTGAAAAGCCCGAGAGCATCATAAAACCTCACTGCCTCGTCAAACCCGCCCTTAATTTCGAAGGTCATCAGGGAGGCAGGTTTTCCAGCGCAGTACTTTTGCGCAAGATCATAATGAGGGCTGGACGGGAGGCCCGCAAAATGCACGCTCTCGACTTTGTCATGGGCCAATAAGTACTCGGCAACCTTGATTGCGTTATCACAGTGACGCTCCATTCTGAGCGCCAAGGTCTCTATCCCTTGCAGCAGCAAAAACGCGTTAAACGGCGATAGCGCCGCGCCGGTATTACGCAGTGGCACCGTCCGGGCTCGCCCGATATAAGCAGCGGGTCCAAGCGCATCCGTGTAAACCACGCCATGGTAGGAGGGTTCTGGCGTCGTCAGCATTGGGAACCGGTCGCTGTGCTCCGCCCAGGGAAACTGCCCTCCATCAACAATCACGCCGCCTAACGAGTTGCCATGGCCGCCCATGTACTTGGTTAACGAATGCACAACGATGTCAGCACCATAACTGATAGGCTTAATCAGCATTGGCGTTGCGACGGTGTTATCCACAATGAGTGGCACGCCGTGCGCGTGCGCCATGGTGGCGACTGCTTCAATATCAACGATATTGCCTGCAGGGTTTCCAATCGACTCACAGAAGACGGCTGCGGTTTGATCGTCGATCAAAGCGGCGAGTGACTCGGGTCGATCATCCTCAGCAAACCGCACGTCAATACCCTGCTTTGGGAGCATGTGCGCAAACAGGGTGTAAGTCCCGCCATAAAGTTGAGGTGGCGAAACAATATTTTTTCCGGCTTCGGCGAGGGTCAAAATCGCATAGTGAATCGCGGCGCTACCAGCGCTGACGGCGAGCGCTCCAACGCCACCCTCGAGGTCAGCTACTCGCTGCTCTAGGACGTCCGTCGTGGGGTTCATCAACCGCGTATAAATATTCCCTGGCACCGCCAAATTAAACAGATCTGCTCCATGCTGGGCATTATCAAATTCATACGCGACCGTCTGATAAATGGGTGTTGCGACCGAGTGGGTCGTTGGATCTGTCTCATATCCAGAATGGACTAGCTTTGTTTCATCGCGCATGGCGCTCTTTCCTCTTCATCGATTGTGATTCGCGACCCCATGGTCACTTCAAATGCTTTAAGTCAGCCAGCGGACCCTAATCATTACCTCCAATCAGGCACCTAACCCCACTAGGGGTTGAGTCGCTTACTGACGACGATTCGGATTAGGTCCTAAGATCCTTTGATCATCAGCTAACGCGGCAGGGTCGGGACGGGCTGTCATTTGCGTCCCTCAATGCGCATGCCGCCCATGAGAGAGCGTCTATCCGGCGCATTGATGCCGCGAAAGAATACATCAGAAACCCTTCAGTCTTTTAGAGTATTACGTTCCTTACTTATATCGCTTCTGACCGAAGGGACTCAAAGTGCTCCTGTTCGGCGAATGATAGGGCTCGCGGGCGCAAGCTTTCCTCGGCGAATGGCTGAATGCACCGACGTTTGGGAGGCGCGGCATCTTGTTATTCAAAGATTGGTTGAGAAGACCTTTTTGCAATCTCTCTCAGATCACTTAGGGCAATCCTTGCGACTCGCTTGATTTACTTGGGAGTAATGCGCACAGGCAAGGTTTTTAAGCCCGACACAAAAGTGGACTCCACCCAACGCGGTTCGCCGATCAGCTCAAAGGTTTTCATGCGATTGAACATTGCCTCGTACAGAAACCGAATTTCCATTTTTGCGAGCAAGTTGCCGAGGCAGTGGTGCGCACCATGCCCGAACGCGAGATGCCTATTGGGTCTTCTGTCTGCCAAAAATGATTGAGGCCGATCGAAGACCTCCTCGTCGCGATTGCCTGAGGGATAGAGCAGCATTACCGGATTACCTGCCTCGATGGTTTTGCCTCGCAACTCATAGGCCCGCTCGGGGTATCGCATGAAATGCTTCACTGGCGATGTCCAGCGAATCGCCTCATCAACCATTAGCGGCATAAGTGCTGGATTATTAATGACCTTTTGAAGCTCCTCAGGGTGCTGAAGCAACGCGAGCATGCCTCCCGCAGTCGATGAACTCGTTGTGTCGTGTCCAGCAGTCGCGATGATGACGTAATAAGACATCGCTTCTAATTCACCTATCGGCGCGCCATCGATTTGAGCATTCGCTATCACGGAAGCCACATCATCGGTTGGATTTGCTCGGCGACTTGCGGTCAATGCGTTAAAGTAGTTAAAGAAATCTATCAGCGTTTGCATTCGATCTTCATCAGGCGCTTGCTCACGCTTCATATCAGGATCGTCGGCACCAAATAACTCCTGAGTGAGCTTTAGCATCAACGCTTCATCAGCGGCTGGTACACCAAGAATCGACATAATGACCCTGAGCGGATACCAGACCGCCACTTCAGTAACAAAGTCTAGTTCCGGGCCACTTTCAAGCATTCGATCAACCGTCTCATCGGCAATTAAACGAACCGAGGCCTCCACTCGCTTTAGGTTTTCGGGCATAAACCAGGCCTTTGTCAGCGCTCTGAACTTTGAATGATCAGGATCATCCATGTGGATCAAGGTACGCAGCGGATTGCCCTGCTCGGCTTGCGCAGCTTCTATCTCCTTGGTTTGGAGCACGCTTTGCTGCGTGTTCTTAAAGATATCGGGCTGACGTGCGATCTCAATAATGTCAGCGTGCTTGGTAGCGATATAAAAAGGCTTGTGCGAATCACTCTGAATAAAGGGTAGTGGATCACTCGCTCTAAATTCCGCCATGAGTGTTTCTAGCAACGTAGAGTTCGCATAGGTGCTGGGCCGAACCATTGCCGCATATTGAGAATCATCCATCAGGTCTTACTCCTTCTTAGGATCTTTCGCCGCTACTTGCCTGCATTCTATCTCGCTCGCTGAGCCAGCGCAGTGTTCACTTATCTTGGCGCTCTGACCAACAGAGGGCCGAGAATGAGCCGCTTCGGGCTATCCACGTTTGGTTGGCTATCAATAATTGCCACTTGCAATTGGCCGCGGTTAGCGAACCGTTCAGGGTCCACCGTCTCAGAACCACCTGTTTGGGTTACCTGCTCTACTGCCTCTCTTTAGTTCTCCCAGCAGGCTGTCGGTAACACCACCAGACAATCACAACCAATGACCTGTCACTCTTGTCAGATGCTCAAAGAACCCACCGAAAAAACCGTTCGGGGCTCTACGCCTGAGAGACATTTTGCCCAACAAATATGACCACCCTATAGGGCGGCAAGGGGCTCCCGCGTCGTCGCCTGCATCGATTGCAAGAAGTCGTATCCCAACGCTTCGAGCGACCCATCAGACTTCTTGGCCTCCACATTCATTCGCAGAGCGCGCTCCGTTTTCGAGGGCTGGAGCGTCACGCGCCATTGATCCCTCTCGCCGAACACGACCTGAGTATGCTGACTGGCATGTGACACGCGATAGCGTCCAAACCGCGCGTCAAGTTGATGAGTCGCCTGATCGATGGAGAGATTTTCAATCGTGGCCTCAGCGAGGCATTGCCCGTCTTCCAGGCACATCTCTCTCGCCTGCTCGATACTTCCTCCCGATTGCTCGATCGCCGAAACCAGATGCAAGAAACTGAGCAATCCTGAGTCGAACCCTTTGAGCGAGCCAAAGTAATGATGGGCTGAGGACTCCATGCCGTAAGTTCCTTGATGTCGAACCATCGCCTGACGGACCCAGAGTGACCCAGCCTCGACGATCTCCAGCGTTCCTCCGAGTCGCTTCAGCTCGGCCTCGATATTAAAGAGCGACCGCCCATCTGAGATACACCGAGCACCGCTCTCCTTTTTCGCGACTTGCGACACGATGAGCTGATTGATATACGGCGTTGCAATCTGCCTGCCATTACTGTCGAAAAAGACGCATCGATCACAATCACCATCCCATGCCACGCCTAGGCTGGCGCCGGAGTCGACAACCGCTCCCTCGATTGCTGACGCATTGCGCTGCAGCGCCGGATCAGACCCCCAGGATGGCAAATCATCCGGTCGCCATTGATTCGTTGTCATCGACCAACCGAGCTTTGAAGCTAAAGGGTCAATGACCGACGCTGCCGTACCGCCCAGCGCGCTGACTAAGATCGGCCCTGGATCACTCGGAGGGTCAACCTCCGTCAGCACCCATTCGACATAATCAGCGCAAAGATCCATGGAGCATATCCCGTCGAGGTGTTGCGCTGCTTGTCCCAACAACCTACTCGAACCAGAAAAGCGTTTTAGCCTGCTTAAAATCGATACCACATCCTGCTCATCGGCTGGATCGGTTAGAACCTTGAAACCATTCATCCTAAGGGGGTGGTGACTCGCCGTGACCACCACAGCGAGATCGATCCGCTTACTGAGCACTGCGAAGGCGGCAACCTCTTTGGGTACTACGCCAAGATCAACAAGCGAGAGGCGCTTATCCGACAACCCTTCGATCAAGGCATTGCTGAGTGCTATTCCAGAAGGACGAGTGTCACGAGCGATGCCAATCCTCATTGGTCGCTTAGCCCACTCACCAAGGCAAACGCCAAGAAGCCACGCCACGTCCTCGTTGACGGCTACTGGGTACTCGCCGCGTATATCGCCCGAGCGCACGATTGACTCCGAGATTTGCTGATTCACCACGTTAACCAACCTCGCTTATCCCTTAGCGGGTGCCGCGCAGCGCGAACTAATTCAAATCGACTGGAGATGCGGTTCGAGGCGATAACCGAATAAAAGAGGAACTTCAGCATGGACGACTATGCAGCGGTATCCGCTGCCGCTTCGGCCAGAAAGTCGGTGATAACGAGAGCAACCCGGTCTTGATGCACTTCCTCATCAAGGCTGTCGACTCCTTGCTGATAGAGCCTCTCACCGAGCAACTCGCGACGCACACCTAGCAAATCTCGCGCATAGGCTTTAGTAAATTCAGGATGGCCCTGCAGCGTCATGATGTGCTCTCCGATCGCCATTCCAGCGATGGGGCAAAAATCGCTCTGTGCAATGACCCTAGCCTGATCGGGTAGGCTTTGTACTTGATCTTGATGACTGGATAGCAGGCCAAATTCGCTAGGCCACTGCGGTCGACTTGGGTCCGAAAGGATTGTCTCGTGCCGGCCAACCCCCCATCCCTTACTGCTCTTTGCGGTCTCTCCGCCCAGCACGTGAGCGACGAGCTGGTGTCCGAAACAAATCCCCACTAATTTCTTTTTCGCGGCGTTTAGTTCAACAACGAATTCGCCCAATCGTGTAATCCACTCGATGGGCTCGTAGACGCTATGGCGACTTCCCGTAATCAAGTAACCCTCGCAATCATCCAGATCATCTGGATATTCGAACTGGGTGACATCATAAATTTGAAAACGAAGGTCAGGATCGGCCTCACCTAAAACAGAAACAAACATATCGGTATAGTCTCCGTGCTGAACTTGAAGGTCAGGGTTAACGGAGTCCGCCTTCAATATTCCGAGTGATCGGGCCATTTAATGTCTCCAACTAACGATAGGGGCACGGACGATGCCGCCCTACCCTCTCCTAGATAATCTCGAAGTAGCGTTTTAACTGCCAATCATTGAGATGACGCTCGTACTCCCGCACTTCCCATTTTCGCGACGCCGCGAAATGCTCGACGAAAGCCTGTCCGAACAACTCAATCGCCGCATCTGAGGCTTCAAACGCACGAGTAGCATCGAGAAGGTTTGCGGGGAGCTGCTGCGCTGACGGCAGCGAATCTTGCACCTCATAGGCATTGCCTTGGATGGCGTCACCAAGCGGCAGCTTGGCTGCTATGCCAAGGAGTCCAGCACCGAGCGTTGCCGCCGCAGTTAAGTAAGGGTTCGCATCAGCAGCACCGATTCTGAATTCGACGCGTTGTGACTTTGCAGACCCCTTAATGACCCGCAGCGCAGTTGTTCGATTCTCGATGCCCCAGGTCGAAGCCGTTGGGGCCCACGCTCCCTTGACCAACCGGGTATAGCTGTTGATCGTTGGTGCCGTCATTGCCAGTAACGCTGGCAGATGCGTTTGAATGCCAGCAACGTAGTAGCGCATCAGATCGCTCATGCCTAATGGGTCTTGCTCATCAAAAAAGGCGGATCGTACCCCGTCGGTGGACACCAAAGACTGATGCAAGTGCCCGCTCTGCCCCGGGTAGTCCATCGACCATTTAGCCATAAACGTGGCGATCATCCCTTGCTTTTGGAAAAACGACTTAGTCAGCACTTTGAACAAGGCCGCTTGATCGGCTGCCGCCAACGCATCATCAACGGTAATCGCTGCCTCCCATACCCCTGGTCCCGTCTCGCAATGTAGTCCTTCGAGATTGATCCCATGATTAGCGCAATGGTCCATTAGCTCATTAAACAAATCTGACATTGAGAAGGTACGGAGCAGCGAATAGCCAAAGTTACCAGGTGTCAGTGGCTCGAGGTCTCGGTAGTGTTTCGCTGCTGCAGATGCAGGCGTCTCTTTAAATACAAAAAACTCGTATTCAAATGCCATGCGGGAGGCAAACCCTGCGGACCTGGCACGGTCTGTCATCCGCTTCAATTGGTTCCTGGGGCAGATGGGGTGATATTCGCCTTCGCCAACGAAATCTGCGAGAAAGAGCGGGATATTCTGCTCATCCGCCAGTCGACGTTCCGAAGACAAATCGATGCGATAAGTCGCATCTGGAAACGCTGTATGCCACCCGGTGTAGCTGGCGTTGTCGTATAACTGATCGTCTACATCCCAACCGAAGACACAATCACAAAATCCCGACGTGCCATCGGCGATCGACGCAAACTTATCAAGGCTCAGGTACTTGCCTCGCATCACTCCGTCGATATCTGTGAAGCCAATCTTGACTCGCCGCACTCCCTCCGCACGATAAATATCAACCAGCGTCGACCCTTGACTCATGGGATTAATCTCCTCTTGACGGTTCTCTGATCATCAACACCATGGATTGAACATCATCGGGTGGCGCTTGTGTGAAACGACTGACACTGAGCGTGACCGCAAAATTCAGCAGCATGCCTAGCGTGCCAATCCCCTCCGGCGAAATACCGAACCACCATGCATCGGCGATATTGTTTGCCGGGTCGATGAATTTGAAATAGACAATGTAGCTCGCGGTGAAACCTATGCCCGTCAACATACCGGCAATTGCGCCTTCTTTACTGACTCTCGTCGAGAAAATACCCAGAACAATGGCAGGGAAAAAGCTCGCGGCCGCCAGGCCAAATGCGAAGGCAACCACCTCCGCGACGAATCCTGGAGGATAAATGCCAAAGAGCCCGGCAATAAATATGGCAACCGCTGCTGATATCCGTGCATATCTCAACTCTTGTCGCTCTGACACATTCTTGGCAAGCGTATTCTTGATTAGGTCGTGGGATACCGCGGAGGAAATCACCAGCAACAATCCTGCTGCTGTCGACAATGCCGCTGCAAGACCTCCTGCCGCCATTAGCGCAATCACCCAGTTGGGTAACTGGGCAATTTCAGGTGACGCCAGCACGATAATATCGCGGTCGATGTATAGCTCGTTCTCGCTCGCTGTCAATTCATTACTGACTAACCGTTCACCAGAGCCCCCCCGGCCTTCGGTGAAGATCGGCTTGACGGGGTCCATCGCGGCCCCTCCTCGATACTGCAAGCGCCCATCCTGATTCTTATCAACCCATGACAGGAGGCCTGAATCCTCCCACTTACTAAACCACTCAGGCAGTGTCGAATAGGATGCATCGTTTACCGATTGAATCAGATTAATTCTCGAAAAAGCCGCTACTGCAGGCGCAGTAGTGTAGAGAAGCGCGATAAAGACCAACGCATACCCTGCGGACACGCGAGCCGCCCTCATGTCAGGCACCGTAAAAAACCTAACGATGACGTGAGGCAGCCCTGCCGTACCGGCCATGAGCGCGGCGACAATGAAAAACATATCGACAGTCGACTTTCTGCCCTCGGTAAAGGCTGCCATGCCGAGCTCAGCCGTCAACCCATCAAGTTTATCTAGCAAATAGACGCCCGAACCATCAGCCATGGTTGACCCAAAACCCAGCATCGGCAATGGCACGCCGGTCAACAAAATAGAGACGTAAATAGCGGGGACCAAATAGGCGAAGATGAGTACGCAATATTGGGCCACCTGCGTATAGGTGATGCCTTTCATTCCGCCAAGCACGGCGTAGAAGAAAACGATGGCCATCCCGATGATCACGCCTACCTCGATCTGCACCTCCAAAAAGCGAGAAAAGACGATACCCACACCTCGCATTTGTCCAGCGATATAGGTGAACGAGATAAAAATGACACAAATCACTGCTACCAGACGAGCAGTTTGAGAATAGTATCGATCGCCCACAAAATCGGGGACGGTGAACTTCCCAAACCTGCGCAAATACGGAGCGAGCAGGAAAGCGAGAAGCACATATCCGCCCGTCCATCCCATCAAATACCGCGCGCCATCTGCCCCCTCGAACGCGATAATGCCTGCCATGGATAGAAACGATGCTGCTGACATCCAATCAGCCGCCGTTGCAGCCCCGTTGGCGATAGGGTGAACGCCTCCTCCGGCCACATAGAATTCATTCGTCGAATCAGAACGACTCCACAGGGCGATTGCAATATAGACTCCGAAGGTCAGCGCGACGAACAGGTAAGTCAGCAGCGTTGCAGACATTAATCATCCTCCTTTAGGAGTCCAAACCGCCGGTCGAGCCGATTCATGAGGGCAACGTAAGCGAAGATTAGGATGACAAACACATAAATCGCCCCCTGCTGCGAGAACCAAAACCCTAATTGCCAACCAAAGAATTGAATCTCGTTTAAGGCATCCACAAACAATATTCCGCAGCCGAAAGAGACGCTAAACCAAATCACCAACAATCCCATCATGATTTTCAAATTGGCTCGCCAGTAGGCACTTCGATTCGCTTCACTTGATTGCCCATCGCTAGGAACGGGCGAGACCTCGGTGTTGGTTGACTCATCCATCTTCAGTTTCCCTCTCTAATCCGCAGGTTCATGCATGCTTTTCAAACCGACCCCTCATTGTCGCTTGATTAGGCTTGTCTTACAAAGGACGGCTCAGGATAAGCCTTGAATGCCGACTCACCCTTATCGCCGAAAAGGAGCGCAGTCACCAAGGGGCGATCGCCCAGCAGTTCACGCTACAGTCCGCTTGGCCTTTGGCCGTAAGAGGTAGGGAAAGACTGAATCGAAGCGTCAAACATGATGCGACGAAGCCGAGCAGTCAAAAAAGGGGCACTTCGGTCATAGGATGTCAGATGAGTGCCGAATAAGGCTTTGGTCTCGCAAGAAGGAGCGATCCATCGCTCTGCTAAACCCGCTTGTAACCCACGACCGATAACGGCGACGACCGCCTAAACCACTAATGCTTCGGATGATTGTCGTCTGAATCTTCAACGACTGAATCAGCGGGAGCCTCATCGGTTTCCACCCAGTTTTGTGGCAATGACTTGCTCGATTCAGCCCCTAATTGACGCATCGACTCGGCACGCCGAATGAGGTTCCCTCGCCCCGAGCTTAATTTACGCACCGCGTCATCATAAACGGTCTGTACGCTCTGAAGCCGGTTGCCAATGACTTCCATATCAGCGACGAAGCCCACCAGCTTGTCGTATAAGCCGCCCGCTCGCTTGGCGATTTCCTGGGCGTTAGCGCTTTGGCGCTCGTAGCGCCAGATGTTCTCGATCGTTCGAAGGGTCACAAGCAATGTCGTGGGAGTCACGATCACAATGTTCCTAGAAAATGCGTCCGCAAATAAAGACTCGTCGGACTGCACACCCACCGAGAATGCCGCTTCTACCGGAACAAACATGAGTACAAAATCGAGTGAGCGCACCCCCTCTAACTGATGATAGGACTTCTCACTCAACATCTTGAGATGAGATCGCATCGATTGAACATGCTCAGCTAGCGCCTGAGACCTAACCATCTCGTCATCAGTCGACGACATCCTTTCATAAGCAGTCAATGACACCTTGGAGTCGATGATGATGTCCTTACCTTCAGGCAAATGAACAATCACATCGGGCTGATAGCGGCTCCCTTCGTCACTTTTCAGTGACATCTGAGTGTCGTACTCGCGCCCTTTGGTCAATCCTGATTTCTCAAGAACGCGCTCTAAAACCACTTCCCCCCAGGTTCCTTGCGTCTTGCTTTCACCCTTCAAGGCTTTAGTCAGGTTCAGTGCGTCCTCGCTGATTTTGGTGTTCATCTCGCGAAGACTTTTAAGTTCATTGCGGAGCGAGAACCGTTCACGACTCTCTTCACTGTAAGCCGTCTCAACACGCGCCTGAAAGTCCTTCAACCGGTCATTTAGGGGCTTTAGCAGGCCGTCAAGCTGCTCCTTACTTTGGTCTCGAAAATTGGCTTGTTTAGCTTCAAAAATCTCCTGCGCCAACTGTTTAAAGGAGAGCGTCAGATTTGACCTTGCATCTTCCAGCAACGCCAGCTTCTCCTGATGATGGGTCGCCTGCTCCGACAGCTTGGTCTTTAGGGTGGCCAGCTCCTGCTGAAGGAGGCTGTTACTTGCTCGTTCTGCCTTTATCTCGGTTTCAACGTCTTGCAGTCTGGCCGCAATCCCTTGGTTTTCTCGCACCAGTGCCTCGACTTCAGACTCTTTGACAATGAGCGCCTCGCGCGATGTTTGATGGGCATCTTGAATCTCGATTAGCTTCGAGTAATGCTCGGCCTCCGCACTGACACGACCACGAACCAGCTTGAACACGTACCAAGCTGCGACAGCTGTCGTGGCAAAAAACAAAGCGGCGAATAGGGCGGCAACCGACATCTCAGTCATCAACGATTTGTCCTTAGTGCGATTAACACATCCTAATGCATCAGGGTGAACAGCTTTCTTCGGTAGGTTGAGGGAATAGGATGGCCCTTTTCAAATAGTTCAAACATCCCCACCATAATCTGGCGTGACTCTTCATCTCGCCAGGCGCGGTCCTCTCTAATGTTCTCCAGCAATACATTTAGGGCTGATTCGACATCACGCCGTGCCGCCAGTGCGTAGGCAAGGTCAAGTCGCGCAGCCATTCGATCTTCCTTACTTTCGGCATCCTCTACCTTCGTCTGAAGCGCTGATGGCTCGTGGAGACTTTCCGCTTTTTTGGCCACCAGTAACCTTTGATCGGCCTTACTTCGACCGGGTGCATCCTTCGCAAGGCCGTTCAAAATACTTTCCGCCTCAGCAAGATCGCCCGCCAAAATAAGCAAATCCGCAAGTTCAACAAACAATGACGGATTGTTGGGTTCCTGCTGAATCATTTGCCTTAAGGCACCAATCGCACCCTCAAAGTCGCCCGCCTCGATCATGGCTGCCAAATGCCCCTGAATTTGCTCAAGCGGACTAAGAAATAATGGATCAAGTACTTCTCGAACGGATGACTCGGTTTGAGGGCCCTCCAGGTTGCCAGCAAGCTGACCCTCATGAATGATTTTTACCGTGGGCAACCCCCTAACGCCCAATTGCTGGACGATCTGAGGGTTTCGCTGCACGTCAATTCTGGCCCACTGTAATTTGCCAGCGTAAGCACCAAGCACAGCGTCCAACAGCGCACGCATCGCGTCTGAGGGCTCAGCACCTTCAGCATAGAATTCGGCGAGCACCGGCATTGCTTGGCTCTTTTCTAAGACCTCGGTCTGAAAGTTCTGTAAATCTACTTCGACAGGGGTTATCCCTGCTCCACCTAATTCCACGATTGATACTCTCCTCTGAGTTAGACTCTTCTATCCTTTCGCGCCTTTGTGTACCCGTCTACCGATGAGCTTAGCCCCTTTTTTTGAAGCTTTATTTTTTAAAGCTTTATCTTTCAAGGTTGCCGTCATTCTTTTTGACAGTATTGTCCCTTAGCGACCTAGCCCTCACCGCTTAAGCCATTAGCTACCTTGGCACACTACGCAGTCCACCAGCCTGCCTTAAATTTCAATCATACCTGAACTCTTTTTGATTCAGGCGCGTGTTCGATCGGCCACAGGGAGTGAGCATCGAACTTATGAGGCGACTCGTTTTCCCAAGGTGTGTTTCGCCAAGCATCTGCAATCGAATTGGCAGTATTAACGCAGCCCGGAACCAATCAGCAAAATCACGAGTCGTTATAAATCAAGCGCCAGCCAGGACTGACTCAACACTCGTGCTAGGGGTTCTAGTTCGGGTGGAGGGCCTGTTGTTGTCGAGAACGTCTCATCAATGTGGACAACCGACTCTTCTACTGAGTGATCACGCCACACAAAATCAGGTGTTGATGGCGTGCCATCTGCTGCAAAATTCACCCAGGCACGTCGCATACGATCCGAAGGCTCACTATAGTCAGCAAAGCCAGCAAGGGGGGCGAAAGGTAAGCCATTGCCGAATACCATCAAGTCCAGAGAATGCGCTGCCCCTATTAATGGCGATTCCCAATCAAACTGATAGACAAAGGTCTTGCCTCTGGCAAATTTTGCGTGACCAGCAGCGATTCGAAGGCCGGGAACTCTGAACCACAAGTCACCCACGATGCGAGTACTGATCTGATCCTCATCCAAGTTAGGAAAAGACTTTTGATAGGCAGATTGCACAGTGCTCCAGGCTTGACCGCTACCAGCAAGGATTTGATTCGCCCGACGATAAAACACGCTGTCCTCCAGTGAGGGAAGAATCGCTGAAAATAACCTGGCTTCATCACGACAGTGTCCAATCAAGTATTCGACCGAATGACCCATACCCTCAAAGCTTGCATCGACCGGGTGAATAGGCATGTGCTGATTGATCACTGGAAGGTAGATTTGAGGCCGCCCCAGCCCTTGCTCATCGATAAGATCATAAGCTTTAACTAACATCTGCCACGGGAGCGCTTGCAGTTTTTCAAGGTCTCTTGCACCCATCCCGAAATGATTCAGCATACGCTCCGCAATAGCCGTCGCTGTGTCTGGCCGCTGGGCGGCGTGTCCACCGCTCTGTGAAATAATTCGGTGAAACAATCCTTCCGAGCCGGGGGTCGCTAACAATGCGTGCACCGCCGCACCGCCGCCCGATTCTCCAAACAGGGTCACGTTGTTTGGATCACCCCCAAAATTCGAGATATTTTTCTGGACCCACTGCAACACGAATCCTAAATCCTGAATGCCAAGATTACCGGGGCCAACTCCATCGCCCACTAGTTCCTCCAAATACAAGAAACCCTCAGCTCCAAGACGCCTGTTGCAGGTCACTAGAACGACACCCTCACGGGCAAAATGGGTCCCGTCATATAGACTATTAGCACCAGAGCCGGATACCTGCCCTCCTCCATGTGCCCAGACCATGACAGGCAGCGATCCATTACCTGGGTCAGGGGTCCAGACATTCAGGTTTAAACAATCTTCTCCCTCACCTGGCAATCCCAATTGGATGCCCCCAGTTTGAGGACAAATGGGACCATATTGCGTGGCTGGAAAAACACCTTGCCAGTTAGCCGGCTCAGCCGGCGAACGAAAACGATATTGACCAAATGGCGGAGCGGCATAAGGAATGCCCAGGAAACGATGCACACCCTGAACGACGTCCCCTTGAACCGAGCCTGAGTGCGTTTTGACGATTGGCGTGGGTTTAATCACTGTAGGGTTACAAGCAGCTAATGCTAGGGCACTGCAGCCTCCGAGGAATTGACGTCTCTTCATCATAGCAAGCCGCTCGACATCAGCTGTTCCGATATTTTTCCAGACTACAACCGCTCACCTAAACTGATAAGGCGAGCAACATAGCCACAGGGCAAATGATACTGCAGCTAAGTTCGCCACATATTTCTGGGCAAGACCTCACTTAGACAAGCCAATTCCTTAAGACCGACGAATACTGCCTAGCAGGCTTTCTCCCACGCTAGCAGTTGCCGCTTCCTTTCGAGCCCCCATCGAAACCCCCCCAGAGAACCATCGGAGCGCACAACGCGATGGCAAGGTATGAGGAGCGCCAAACGGTTGCTCGCGCAAGCGCTCGCCACAGCTCGCACCGCAGTTGGTCGGCCGATCGTAGACGCAAATGCTTGATAACTCTGCGTTTGCCCTCGGGGTATTGCTTTAAGCCCTGACCAGACCATCTGCTGAAACGGGGTACCGATAGGTCTGAGCGCAAGGTCAGACAGATCTTCGCCGATGTGCCAAGCGTCAATGATATCTCGCACAGAGTATCCACTGACAACCCGAGCCGATTCACTAACTTTCTCGGCCGCGTCTCTATTCTCTTGACCGATCAAATCAACGGCTGAGGTGACGGAACTTCCAATATGAAGCTCACGCAAGCCTTCGCCATCACCGACGAATGCAGCGACGCCGAGGTCTGGAATATGACTCGTCGATACCCAAATGCCCGCAACCATTGTTTTTAGCTCCATTGTTTTTAGCTCCATCCTTTTTTCTCTCTTTTGGCTCGTTAATTGAGGCCTGCTTCTCTCCGTCCTCGGGTCTGGTGCCGTTACTATTGACATATCATTCCAGTGGCCTTAGGTCGCCCTGAAAGCAACCAATTTCAGCGGAATACCTACCGATTTTGTTCGGCGATCGCCTCAACGCTATCCGAAGAGTAACACTGGGTGTGGCAAGCATTAAATTGAGGAGATTATTCGACGATAAGCATTAGTTGTCGGTCAATCTTTAATGAAGCACCCGCTGTCTGATGGAACACCCACTAAATGGAAACGACTCTCCATCCACTGCGGTGCAGCACTGACATGAGCACACTCGCGGACTTAAACGGATTCTCTCGGCCACGATACAACACGCGTTCGCCCTTGCTGACTAACCAAATATCGGAATGTTTAATATGTTTGATCGCCACAGAACACCTGAATACTGTTTTTTTATACAGTATCTACTTGTTGCGAGCTCGTCAACCGATGGGGATCCAGTCGAGTCCATTTTGCTGGGTGGCATGATGAAGTGACCCTTCCCAGCAGTGAAGCACTTGGCGCAATGCGGCTTCTGCCAATGCTGGCTGGTTGTTCTTTTCACTAATATGCGACACGACGATATGCTTGAGACGGTTGAGGTCGACCGACTCAAGCAGGCCGGCCGCCTGCTCATTGGAGAGATGGCCGAGTGGACCACTAACTCTTGCCTTTAAAGCTCTTGGATATGGACCTCGAGCAAGCATCTCTGGATCATAGTTGCACTCGAGCACCAACGCATCACATGCGTGGTAGGCATTGGCCACATGAGGGGTAATGTGACCGATATCTGTGAGCACTCCTACTCTCGACTCACCTTCACTGAACACGTACTGGCAGGGCTCCTTGGCATCATGAGGTACGGTAACGGGATGAATCTCCATACCGGCGACCGTAAATGACTCTTCAAGCGTGATTCTGCGTACATCCAGACCCCCTTCAAATCGCTTAAGGTCAAATGTGCCTGTGGTCATATATAAAGGTAAGTGAAACTTGCGCGCGAACTGCGCTGCTCCGTGGATGTGATCACCGTGCTCGTGGGTAATCAATATTGCTTTGATGTCCCAAGGTGAGATTGACCGAGTGGCCATGCGCCGAAGTGTCTCTTTAATCCCGAAGCCGAGATCAACCAGTACAACGCCGCCTGTCCCCTCCACAAAGGTTCCGTTACCTTTGCTTCCGCTGCCTAGTGACGCAATTCGCACCGGTTAGATCGAGTATTCCTTGATCACTTTGAGCAAGCGCTCTGCGATCAGGCCGTTGGCCAGTTCTCCTTGCTGAAACACCGTTACCAGCACCTCACCTTGGTCATCTTCGAGCTGGACTTCATAGCTATCTTTCGCGTCCTGGGCTTTTTTGCCACCACCCATCAGACGCCGAAAGAATCCGGGCTTCTTTTGGCTGTATGGGATGTAGTGGACGTAATACCGTTGTGAGGAACGATCAATATCGTTCACAGTCACGCCCGCATTTTCTAACGCACTACCTACCGTTGACCAAGCGCGATTAAAGTCTAGTTGATAGCGAAGCTCGGGCTTTAATCGATCAGGGATCAGCCGTGTTCGACCCTCCACCAAATTCGATGCCATCATGCTCATGGTGCCCTGATTGATGTTTTCGCCAAGATAGTAGGCCAGGCTTCGAAGCACTTCTGTTTCCATATCGGCATCGTCAGATGCCTCTGGCCAAGCCATCCCCTCGAGCCTAAAAGGTGCTGACGCGGAAACTTGACGTTGTTGCAGATACACCTCGCTACTGCCCTGGCGAACGCCCGGTTCTAAACGCAATTTAAATTGATGGAGATTTACATCTCGTGTGTTTCGATAGACGCTCGCGTCTCTGATGCTCTGGAATGCGGCCTCAGCGTCACCACCCCGAGCAGAGAGCCAGCGGCTGACAAGCTCCCCCGTGCTTGGGTCTGCGCTGTCAACATCAAGGTTATTAGCCTCCCAAAACTGAATAATCTTGGGCCATACAACAGCCGGAGGAATATCGAGGAACACCCATTGATCGCCATCCAATCGCTTAATAACGATCTGATCCACCCCGTACCTTGTACTGAGGGGCTCGGGAGGCCTAAGCTCAAATTGGGTGCCCGCGAGCCCTCGAGGATCCTCGATCTCAGGAATGGGCATCAAATCAACGAACTGGGGTCGATCCAACCCTTCAGGAATCTCAATTTTTTGGGTGCTGCCCTCCTCAAGTCTACCGAGCTGTTCTTCGTTTCCGAAGAACGTGCAACTCGAGACGAGCCAAGCCGTTAACACACCAAACACAATTCGCATTACGTCAATACTCCCGCTTGCTGCATCGCCGCGATGACCTCGTCATGATGCTGCTGAGACAAACCCGTCAACGGTAGCCGAATCCCTGGAGGAATTCTATCCAAATAGGACAGCGCCCACTTGACCGGAATCGGGTTCGACTCTAGGAATAATGTTTGATGCAGACCACTTAGTGTTGCGTCTAGCGACCGGGCAAGTTCCGCGTCTCCCTTAACCGCTGCGTCCGCCATTTGCGCCATCGTCTCCGGCGCTACGTTTGCCGTCACGCTGATGGTTCCTTGCGCACCCTCTAGCATCAAATCGCAACTTGTCTCATCGTCGCCTGAGTAAATCGCGACCGCCTCACCACACAGCTGCCTGATTTCTCTTGCCCTCTCCAAGGAACCGGTAGCCTCTTTGATCGCTACGACCTGGGGAAGCACCGCGAGCCGTGCGACAGTTTCGGGCAGCAAATCACAAGCGGTTCGTCCTGGAACGTTGTAAAGCACTTGAGGCAAATCTACGGCCTCCGCAATCGCAGAGTAATGCGCCACAAGTCCCTCTTGTGTTGGTTTGTTGTAATAAGGAGTGACGAGCAGACAAGCATCTGCGCCCGATTCCTTAGCAGAGGCCGTAAATTCGATAGCCTCGGCTGTCGAGTTTGCACCCGTGCCCGCAATGACAGTCATTCGACTTTTCGTTTTCTCAACGACAAAACGAATAATCTCGCAGTTCTCTTGAGGACTAACCGTCGGCGACTCGCCCGTCGTTCCAACAGGAACAATGCCCACCGTTCCCGACGACACATGCCATTCAACTAACGCCTCAAGGCTCTCCCAATCAATCTCGCCCGAGGCGAACATGGGGGTTACCAGCGCAACGATACTCCCTTGCGTCATCAATCGAGTCTCTCTCGGAAAAGCCCGGCATCATACCGGTAGCACTGCGCGCTCACAATCACGTCAGGTTTTTTCTGCCGACGAAGGGGTCCCCAATCTAGGCCAAGCCTCAATCATGGCTTTGATAAAAATTGCGAGCGGTATCGCGAAGAAAACGCCCGCAACACCAAACCAAGCGCCGAAGACTAGGACCGCGATGATAATGGCCAAAGGATGAATGTCATTGGCCTCAGAGAATAGAAGGGGCACCAAGAGCATGCCATCCAACGCCTGGATCAATATGTAGCCAGCCATCAAGCTCCAAAAAGACCCATCGAAGCCAAATTGCATTAACGCAATCACAACGACTGGCACGGTGATAACCGCAATTCCCAAGTAAGGAATAATGACCGACAAGCCAACAAGGAAAGCCAGCAGCGCGGCGTAATTCAAGTCAAACACGGAGAAGAGAATGTAAGTGGCAATTCCCGCCAGGGTCAGCTCAATAAACTTACCCCGCACATAATTCTCTAGCTGCTTGTTCATCTCCTCGCCGATGCCTTGCAAAAACGGTCTGTCCTCGGGAAGAAAGCTCGTCAAATACTCAAGGATTCGGTCTTTATCGCTTAACATGAAATACACTAGGATCGGCACAATCACGGTGTATGCAACAATCTCCATGAAGACCGGCAAGTTTGTGAAAGATGCGGTTACGATCCACTGACCAATATTGGCCGCCTCGGTGTTGAGTACCTCAATCCAAGTCTGTACCTGCTTTTGTGATATCAACCAATCGTAGTTTCTTGCCCACTGTGCGGCCATTTCCTGTCCGGACAAGGCCAGATTCGGCAAGTCTTGGTAAAGACGAGTCAACTGCCGCCAGATGCGCGGGAAGAGAAACACGAGAAATCCAATAAAGGCGCCCAGAAACAGCACGAATGTGGCGTTGACGGAAAGCCATTTCGGAGCTCCCAGTTGTGCGAGTCGCTGAACCACGCCTTGCAGCACATAAGCAAACACGAGTGCAATTAAAATAGGCACTGCGATCGATCCGAGCAAATACAGCCCAGCAGCAATGAGCGTGATCAGCAGAAGCAGCACCAGTGCTTCCACATTGGCAAAGTAGCGATTCAACCAGGCTGCAATAATCTGCTTCATCTCTCTGCTCCATTAGCATGCCAACGCTTGTTGGACTAGCCTCACAAGCCAAGACAGCGTTAGTGTTTATTGCTATGCCTTCTTAATCCAATGACTGTATATCGAGCCGTCGTCAGTTTGACCGAGTAGCTCATTTCCACTCTGAGCGGCGAATACTTGAAAGTCCCTGACTGATCCTTGATCAGTGGCGATGACCTCTAAGATCTGGCCCACATCCATTCGATTGAGCGCCTGCTTGGCCTTTAGCAGCGGCATCGGACAATTTAACCCTTTAGTATCTAGGAGCGTGTCGACGCTCCCATCAAACCCTTTGGATTCTGTTATCCCGTCCGACTTCTCTGACATCACCTAACCTCCCAAATGGGTCAACGCACTGCAAAGACCAGTATTCGATATCCTCCAAAATGGCCTAAATAATGAGCGCTCTCGGCTCTGGAATCGTACACGCTGCATGATCTGGTTGACTCTCGCTAGCCCGCAACACGCCTAATCTTTCGTAGATTATATCAACCCAGTAGTGGATACACGTGGACAGTACGCTCAACCCCTGCCACCATTTGATTATGGCTCGTTCAACGCTCCTCTCAATTTTCAAACCCATCACGCTTGTCTCGCTGATGGTTGCGTCCTCCCTCAGCAATTCAGCGGTTCTCGACGATCTCAATCTGCCGGAGCTAGGAGCGGGAGGCGGAGCACCCACGTCACTCAACCAAGAGCATGCCCTGGGGCAACGTTTTCTGAGGGCTGTTCGTGCACAAACTCCAAATTTTGATGATCCGCTATTAAATGACTATCTCGAACATCAAATCTATCGCCTCGCCTCATACAGCGACTTAGAAGACTTCCGGCTCTATATCGTCATGATCAACAATCCGACGATCAATGCATTTGCTGCGCCTGGAGGAATTCTCGGGATTCATCACGGGTTATTTCTCACCGCGACTTCCGTTCACGAGTTCTCGGCGATCTTAGCTCATGAACTCGCACACCTCAGTCAACGGCACTTTGCCAGAGGCCTAGAAGATTCTCGCAAAGCCGGCGTCATCAGCATTGCTGGACTACTCGCCGGCGCCATCATTGCCGCCTATGGTGGCGGCGAAGCAGGCATCGCAGCAATGACTACGAGCCAAGGGCTCATGCAGGCACAGCGCCTGAGCTACAGTCGCACCCGCGAGTCTGAAGCTGATCGAGTAGGTATTAACACGATGATTAGAGCAGGCCTCGACCCACGCGCGATGGCCTATATGTTTGAGCACTTAGACCGTGCAACTCGAACCGATGGGGACCAGATCCCAGAGTTCTTGCGCACGCATCCAGTCACTAGGAACCGAATCACAGACGCCTACAACCAAACTGAAAGTATCACCAAACGCCAATGGCCGCTCGACTTGGAATTCCAAATGATGCGAGCCAGGGCCATTGCGCTTTCTACGGAAAATCCACGCGAATCCACGCCGCTACTAACCAGCCGACAAGGCACAGACAATATTCTTAACGTTGCGACTGACTATCTCCGCGTTCTGCTAATGACCGCTTCAGGTGATCTTGACGAAGCGCGCTCGCTACTCGACCGACTCCGAGCGGACATGCCCCTTAATATCCCGCTCCATCTTGCTGAAGTGGATCTGTACCTGAGAGCGAAACAGCTTGATTCAGCGAATGCCTTGATCGACGAAGCACTGCTGATTAATCCGGGCAATTATCCACTCATGATGAAGAAAGCAGACATTATGATTGCTATTAATCGACCTGAAGTGGCAAGCCAACTACTAACGGAAGTCACCGATGCCAAACCACTTAATGACGCCGCTTGGTATCAACTGGCGGAAGCTAGAGGTCTAGCCGGCGACATCATCGGCGTTCATCAGGCGAGAGCCGAATACTTCTTACTCAATGGGGATTTAGAGCGGGCCGAGAAACAATTGTCTTATGCACAGCCGCTTGCTCGTCAGAATTTTCAGTTGAGTGAGCGGATTCGCAATCGCCTCGATGAGATCAGGGATCTTATCGACGAGTTATCTCGGTAGAAAGAACGCCTGATTGCTCATCGAGCATTGAAGGAAAGCATACGTTCCAAGGGAATGAGTGCCCTACTCGAAATATCCGCAGGAACCATGATCTCCTGATGTTGCTCGCGCAATACTTTTGCCAGTGCGTCGAGTTCATTCATCGCCATCCAGGGGCAGTTCGCACAACTTTTACACTCAGCGCCATGGCCCGCGGTTGGCGCGGCCATAAAGGTCTTTCCTGGCGCAGCTTGACGCATCTTGTAGAAGATGCCCTGATCAGTGGCCACGATAAACTGATCACATGCGGATTCTTTTGCCGCATTTATCAATTGAGAGGTAGACCCAACCACATCTGCCTGATCAACGACCCCCTTGGGCGATTCCGGGTGCACTAACACCATTGCGTCAGGATGAACCGCTTTCAGATCACGTAATCCCTTGGCCTTAAATTCGTCATGCACGATGCATGCACCATCCCACAGGATCATGTCGGCGCCGGTCTGCTCTTGGATATAGGCTCCCAGGTGCTTATCCGGCGCCCAAAGAATCGATTCTCCCTTATCCATGAGATGCTCAACCACATCGAGCGCGATGCTAGATGTCACCACCCAATCTGCTCTGGCTTTTACTTCTGCAGAAGTATTGGCGTATACCACCACGGTTCGGTCTGGATGCGCATCACAAAACGCAGAAAAAGCGCTTGGTTCGCAGCCGATATCAAGCGAACACGTTGCCTCAAGTGTCGGCATCAACACCCGCTTTGAAGGACTTAGAATTTTCGCGGTCTCGCCCATAAAACGCACACCAGCAACCACGATAGTCTCAGCCGCTACCGAAGCCCCAAATCTCGCCATCTCCAAAGAATCTGCAACGCACCCGCCAGTCTCTTCAGCGAGGGATTGCACGGCTTCATCCGTGTAGTAGTGTGCGACCAGAACTGCGTTAAGGCGGGTCAGCGCCTGCTTGATTTCCTCGCGAAGCTGCTCCGTTTCTACAGCAGAGCCCTCGGCGCTACTGGCCAATAAGTCTCGCTCTAATTCACGCTCTGCCATTGTCCACACTCACTTTTGTTGGGCCAGATGAGCCGCCCTCAGCCTGTTCAAGAGCCCTCAGCCTGTTCAAGAGCCCTCGGCTAATCAACAAGCCTTGAACTGATTAAAGAGCCTTCAGCTGATTAAAGAGCCCTCAGCCAGAAAGAACTCCTTAACTGAACAGAAAGCTCTCAGCTTCAATACGTCAACCAGACAAAACCTACTTTTCTTTCAGTTATGTCTGAAACCCCTCACCGGGTCTATGTTATTGGCTCAGCGTTTAGACCACAATGTGTGCTGTGAGCATCTTGTTTCTAATTCATGACCTACCGGAGGACTCCCAGTCCAATCTCTGGTTATTCACCCAAGCGGCGATCACGGCAAACATTCAAGTCGCCTGGGGTGTCATCGACTCGCTTGAACTATCAGGTCGGGAGGTTCTTGTAAGAGGCAGTATGTTAACAAACAGCTCCTCATTAACGAGTTACGAGCCCTCGCGCCATCTTTCGTTATCAGATTTCGAAACCATTTGGGTATTATCGCTAGGACACCGGTCGACCTTTTTGGACAAGATCCAACTCCTCCATCTGTTACCCCAGTCTAAGCTCATCAACAACTGCGATGCACTGCTCCACCTGAATAGCAAATACGCGCTGGCATTGCTGCCTGAATCTATCAATCAGCCATCTCGCATTGCCTCATCTGACCCAGCCAGCATCAAGTACGCCCTCGATCGTTCGAGCACTTGGATATTCAAACCCCCTGCTGAGAGTCATGGGAGAAGCGTTTACAAAATCCAGCCAGATGATCCCAACGCGAACGCAATCATCGAGCACGAGATGCCATCGATGGGCCACACTTTTCGGCTCCTTGAGTCATGGCTCCCTAATATCGAGCACGGCGAAAAACGTGTATTGATGGCAGATGGCTCAATCATTGGTTGTTATGAACGGCAAGGAAAGCTAGACCATCGTACCAATCTCGCCGCAGGTGCAACGCCCTCACTCGCGCGCCTTAACACCGATGAGCAAACCCTCTGCCGGGCAGTTGCCAAATATAGTTTGGACGGGGGCGCTCGTTTTATTGGAATAGACTTGGTCTACCCCTATGTCGTCGAAATCAACGTCGTCAACCCAGGAGGCCTCGGCACGTTGCTCGCACTTGGCGAACCTCTTAGCGGGACCACAGTTCTCGACGCGCTTGGCCTAATCAGTCCTTGAGTTTTGGCATCGAACCGGTATGATTCGCGTTCTCGGGGCCGTTAGCTCAGCTGGTAGAGCAGTTGGCTTTTAACCAATTGGTCGCTGGTTCGAATCCAGCACGGCCCACCATTTTCTCGTTCACCCCTTCGCCCCTTCTTTTTCCTCGCATTCGGCGAGAAGCTGGTTAACGTTAGCCAAACAGCTGGCCTACGCCACCCAATAACAGCACAAAGCCTAGCCCCCAGACAGACACTGCGATTACATCCCAGAGCAAGTAGCGAGGCCAGCTGAGCCCTGCCATACCCAATAAAAGTGGCACAACACTTCGAATCATCGTGAGAAACCGCCCGCCGACCGCAGCGAATGGGCCGAACCTCCGAATGAACCTCTCGGCGCGATCCAATCGATTGGCATGAGGACGCATCATCGCGGACTCTTTGAAACTTGGACCGAGTCTCCGCCCCATCCAATACCCGAACTGATCAGCGAGAAACCCACCTAGCATCGCACAAGGAACGATCTGAACGATCGAATAAAGATTCTCGACAAAGAGAAAGCTTGCGACGCCAAACAGAATAACGCCAGAAACAAAAAGTCCGATGCCCGGACACGCCTCGATGAAACCCAGACCAACAATCATCACCAAGCCCAGTTGTGGGTTGGTCGACAAGAAGTCAGTCAACGAGGCGAGCGACATATTACCTCACATAACGCGTTGGATCAGGGATGCCCGCTTCAATGAAGCCGTCTTTACGTAACACACACGCATCGCAACGACCGCAAGCCTCGCCGGCATCGGTTAATCGATAGCACGACACCGTGTCTTCGTAGTTGACCCCTAATTTGACTCCCTTCTGAATGATCTCGCCTTTTGTGAGATGCAAAAGCGGCGCATGGATTTGAAAAGCTTGGGATTCAACACCAGCTTTGGTGGCCTGATTCGCCATCCGTTCGAAGGCTTCAATAAAAGCTGGTCGACAATCTGGATACCCCGAATAGTCGACAGCATTCACACCAATGAATAAGTCGTAGGCTGGTAACACCTCGCCCCACGCGAGCGCATAAGCGAGGAAGACCGTATTTCTTGCTGGAACGTAGGTGACAGGAATCTGCTCATTACCCAGATCTGCATCAGGAACGTCGATGGTCTCATCCGTTAACGCTGACCCACCGAAGACGGCTAGATCCAAGTGCGCTGTGCGATGTGACGCCGCGCCGAGAGCGTCCGCCATAATTCTTGCGTGTGCCAATTCAGTTTGATGGGACTGCCCATAATCAAAACTCAAACAGTGACACTGAAAACCCTCCGAAACGGCATGCGCTAGCACCGTGGCTGAATCCAGACCACCCGAGAGTAGAATAATGGCCTTCTTGTTAGACCCCTCGGTCATCTGGCTAGACACCTGGTTTATCTCCCCAAAGAATTTTGTGTAGTTGCAGCTGCATTCGCACCGGTAATCGGTCTTCAAGAATCCAAGCTGCGAGCACCGTCGGTTCTACCTCCTCAAAGCTGGGCGAGAACAACACGTCATCCACTCGCCGATCCAAACCGAATTGATCGACCTGGAATCGCGCCCACTCATAATCCTCCCTGCTAGTAATCACGAATTTGACTTGGTCAGATGTCTTCAGCAGCGAGACATTGTCCATCAGATTACGATGACTTTCCCCTGACCCTGGGGTCTTAAGATCCATCACTATAGAAACGTTTGGGTCGATGTCTGCGATCGAAAGCGCTCCACTCGTTTCAAGCGATACGTTGAAACCAGCCTTGACCAATGACTCCATGAGTGGACGCGCCTCAACCTGAGCGAGCGGCTCACCCCCCGTCACCGTGACATGAGGAACCCCAAATTGATGAACCCGATCCAATATCTCAGAGAGGGTGAGTAGCTCGCCGCCTGAGAATGCGTATGCCGTATCACAATAGTGACAGCGCAAAGGGCACCCAGTCAGCCGAATAAAAGTAGTCGGCCGACCAACAGTACGCGCCTCTCCCTGAAGCGAGCAAAAGACCTCCGTGATCCGAAGTGTTTCATCCATGGTGATACGGAACTGGCGTCAACAGTCGATTTGATTGGCGAGATAGCGCTCGGCCAATTGCCCGGCGGACTTCGATGCATAGCTGGTTGCAACTTGCTGCAGAAACGCTTTGGCCCTGCTGCAATCGCCCATTAAGTGATACACCTTGCCCAGCTTAAAAGAAGCGTCGGGTACTTTGTTATTGCCTGGGAATCCATCAATGACTTGCACCAACGCTTGCCTTGCCTGCTCGTAATCGGGTTGAGGCATGGCTGCATGGACTTCACCAATCCAATAATAAGCATTCGCTGTGAATTCCCCATCGGGATATTGCTCGATCAGTCGTTTTAGCTGGTCAATCGCATCTTCAAACTGTCTCGCTTTGATGGATGCAAGGCCCGCATCATAAAGCGACTGCTCAGATTGATCCTGAGCGGCAATCTCCTCATCTACTGCTGGCTCATTGTCGATGGTTTGGTCAGTGGAGGCGGTCGCTGGCGCTGTACCCAAGTTCTGTAGACGGCGGTCTAGCTCTAGATAGCGATCGTCTTGAATACCTTTGTGTCGCTGAATTTCATAGCTTAGTTGCTCCACAAGACCGCGAAGTGTCATCACCTCTTCTTGCAAAATTTGCATCTGATATTGGATTTCACTGCCTGATCTTGGCTTTGAAGCAGCCTCTTCCAGTATCTGCTCCTGCGGCGTTTCCGTTACAACAGGGATTTCAGCATCCAATGACTCGACGATGATGGGCGACTGACTCTCCGCCTGAGCGATCGTCCAGCAACCCATCAAACAAAGAACCGCTACCGTTTTACATCGAATAGGTATCACCAAAGACCTCCGTTATGCCATCAGAATTGCTATTTTTGCACGTGGTAAACAGCGAGTGCTCGCTGGCTGACTTATGTTAGCGCAGTAGAGGGCAGCCTTATACGAAAAAAGGCGGAGTGGCATGCTACACAATGGCAGCACCCAGAAACAAAAAAGGTCTCTACCGAGACCTTTAATGACTTCTATTCTGCAACTGCTCTTTTATAACGGCTCTTTTACAACAGCTCTCACTCAGTTGCTCTAACCCAACCCTCGACAAAGTGGGGAAGTGGGTGGCTCTAGGCGTCGCGCCCTTACCTCATCACTGAGTGTGGGCCAAGGTTAGCGGTAGACCACCTCCACTCGACGATTCTGCCGCCAGGCGCTCTCGTCATGCCCACCGTCTGCCGGCTTCTCTTCACCATAACTGACGACCTCGATTTGACTTCTGGAGGCACCCTGGGCCAGGAGATAAGCTCGAACCGCATTTGCCCGGCGCTCGCCTAATGCCAAGTTGTATTCCCGAGTTCCGCGCTCATCGGCGTGCCCTTCTAGGCGAACCCGTAAACCAGGATTCTCAGCTAGCACACTCGCGTGTTGATCTAGCTCTCGATGTGCATCTCGACGGACGATCGCTTGATCAAAGTCAAAATAGAAAACGCCTTGAAGCGTCATCGAACCTGCACCAGCATCCATCTCGTCGATGGGGATGACGATCTTGCCTCGGCTTACCATAGGCCGAATTGGTTCTGCTTCTTCTACAACGACCTCTTGGACCTCAGCAGAGGTTTCAGGCGCTTCTACTTCAGGAGCCTCTTCAACGCCCCCTGAACTTGCACAGCCCGCCAGAAACACCAGCAATGCTGCCGAAATAAAACCTAAGTTTCTATTGAAGGATGTCATGGTAATACTCCTATTATTGATCTCTCTTCTCGCGAAGTGTTGCGTTTTCCCGCGATGGCTGCCCTACGCTCCGTTGGCGGCTTTGAGATGTCAGCTTTTCCCCAACAAACCCGTATTTGAGCATACGACTGCATCGAATGCCATCTCTCAAAACGGGTTTTATTCCAATTAAGCGTCCTTTTTTACTAATAACTTTATTAACAACTGTACTAATAACGCCTGGGCAAGTCAGCGCTACGAGACCACCCTAGGGCGCCAAGGAACTATCCTCCTGGTCAACCTGAGTACTGACTTCAGTCGCAACAAATTTCTTTTTCTTCATCGGGGACCATGAGGGCTCTCTCACATCCCCTTCACGAGCAGGTAGGTTAAATTTTACGCTCCCATCCATCGAAACCCCGGCGAGAATACCTTGCCCGTCCACCATCGTTGCGTAAATCAACGTGCTATCGTTCGGCGCGATGCTGGGCGATTCATCTAGCGCGGTTTCGGTTAACACCGTCAACCGGCCTCGCTCTAAATCCATATAACCAATGTGAAATATATCGTTGCGACGGTGCACCATCACAAGCCCATTGCCATCGCGCGTCAGACTCGCTCGGGCGTTGTAATCTCCCTCAAAGGTGAGGCGTTCCACTTCTAGGTCACTCAACCGAACCGAATAAATCTGAGGCTGCCCGCCTCTGTTCGAGGTAAAAATAATAGACTGACCATCTGCACTCCAGGAGGGCTCGGTATCAATCCCGTAATGCCTGGTTAACCGACGCAGTCGTCTTGGGCTTGCCTCTAGATCAAGCACATAAATTTCAGGATTTCCGTCCTTGGACAACACCATCGCCAATTTTTGTCCATCCGGTGAAAAAGCAGGAGCGCCATTTAAACCAGGGAAATTCGTCACTTGCTGCCGAGTCCTTGTCACCAAGTTGTGAACATAAATAGCCGGCCGGCTGTCTCTCTCGAACGACACGTAAGCAACTCGATCACCGTCCGGCGCCCAGGTCGCCGAAAGAATTGGCTCGCGAGATTGCAAAACAGTACGAACCCGCTGACCGTCAGCATCCGCCACATTCAGCCTATAAATTCTCTCTGGTGCTTGCCCGGTGACCGTGATGTAAAGGATTTCGGAGGCGAAAGCGCCACTGATTCCTGTGAGCGCCTCGAATACCGCATCGCTGATATAGTGCGCCATATCCCTCAGCACTAGATCGGCGCCAACGATCGTCTCTGATTGCTCAACTTCCCCCTTGTAGACGTTGTATAGATCGTAAGAAACGGCGAGATCAGGCCCTGATTCCTCTATTCTTCCGAGCACGAGATACTCAACATCTAAGAGACGCCAGTCGCGCACGAAGACTTCAGCCGCCTCGTTGGGCAACGATAGCATCGAGCTCACCGGTAAAGTCTTGAACCGGCCACTGAACCCTAGGTCCTGGGTTACGATCTCTGCGATGTCCTCAGGTAATGCGCCCCGCCCTCTCCAATCGAAGGGGACCACCGCAACCATCACCGCGTTATCCGCGCCTTGGGTGATTTCAATCTGCAATTCCGCTTTTGAAAAAACGGATAGCGCTGCAAGCCAAAACCCGATAACCGTCTGTAAGCGTCGCTTCATCACCATATCCATCTCCCTCTGCCTAAAGCCTCAGATCCTCGGGCCTAAACAGTAACGTGAACTCTCGGAAACTTTGCTCGAATAATGCTGAATCAGCGGGCACCGAAAACCGATCCACTTTCTCCACCGCGACTAATGCCGACCGATCAAAAGCCGTGTTCCCGCTGCTTTCCGCGATCTGCACATCCACCACCTCACCGGTTGGTACTAAAAACACTTTAAGAATGGCTTCCATACCATTCCTCGCGCTAGGTGGCCTCGACCAATTCTGGGCGATGTCTCGCTGGATCTGACCGATGTAGGCCATCACACGCTCATCATCTGTCACAGCCGCGCGAGCACCCTCCTCCGCAGCAATGGCTCGCATCAAATCAGCCTCCAGTAGTGCCTGATCAACGGCCGGATCTGGGGGGTCCTCATCGCGCGCAACTTCCACCAACGCCTCGACTGAATCCTCGGAATATTCAGCGACTGGGGGCTCTTCTGACTCAGGTTCTGTGGCGGGCGGCTCGGAAATCGGTATCGCTTGCGAGACGGTTTCGCTGACTTGCGCGGGCGCTTTAGGTTTAGGCTTCGCTGTCTGCTTAGGTTTAGGCGCCACATTGACCACCTTCGCCGCAATATAAAGTGGCTCAACAGAAGCGACCTGGGGAGGCGGTGACTCCCAATTGTGAAGCAACAATCCAAGCACCGCTCCATGCAAAACCAGCGCGAAAATCGTCGGCAAAATAGCTGTTCGAAGCATCAGATTGACTCCGACGACCTCGGTTGCGTGACCAGCCCTACGTCTTCGATCCCTGCATTTTTGAGGCGGTCCATTGCAGACATGACATACCCATAAGTGACGGCCTGATCTCCTTCGATCAGCACCTTAATCGAGGGCTGTGCGCCTGCGACTTTCGCTGCCTGCAACGCCATCGCTTCTAGCGACATCGCTGATTCCTTCTCCCCAATGTTAAGGAAATATCGTCCCTCAGCATCGATACTCACAACCAAAAAGTCGTCCGGATCACTCACCTCAATGGCTTCACTATCAGCTGCTGGAAGCTCAACTTTGATCCCCTGTGTCATCAACGGGGCGGTCACCATGAAAATCACCAAAAGCACCAACATCACGTCAATGTAGGGAACGACATTGATCTCGGACATCGGTTTTCGACGAGCTACCTTGGCCATGGGTTAGTCCTCTTTGATCGACCGGTTCAGAATTGCGCTGAACTCCTCAGAGAAGGTGTCGAACCGATTCATAATGACCTCGACTTGGGCGGAAAATCGATTGTATGCGATGACCGCGGGTATCGCCGCGAAAAGGCCAATGGCGGTAGCAATAAGTGCCTCCGAGATACCCGGCGCCACCACGGACAATGTTGCTTGATTCACCATCGCAAGTCCGCGGAATGAATTCATAATCCCCCAGACCGTTCCGAATAGACCGATATAAGGACTCGTGGACCCCACCGTCGCCAGGAAAGGGAGCGCCGCCTCTAATCGCTCCTCCTCCCTTGCCATCGCCACTCGCATCGCTCGCTGAACGTTCTGCATGATGCGCTCGGCTTGAGTCCCGTAGAGTTGCGAGGAGCGAGTGTATTCTTTGAATCCCGCATGAAAAATAGACTCAAGCCCAATCACTTCGGTTTCACCCTCATCGAGCTCTACAAAGAGTGCTCTGAGGTCCTCACCCGACCAAAAATCATCCTCAAATGCCGTAGCCATCCGGCGGACCGAGGCTAGCAAAAACGCTTTTTGAAACACGAGTATCCACGACACTACCGAGGCGAAGACCAGTAACGCCATGACTAATTGCACGACAATGGTGGCATTGCTAACCAGCTCAAGAATCGACAACTGTTCGTTCATAACCCCTTCCTACTCTTTACACCCTTATCACAGATTCTCTGCACGCTTATTGGCGGCGATTCACGTTTGCTCATTCAGTCTGCTTCGGAGGAACTAGAAAATAAATCGTCACGGCCTGAGGCTACTTTTGATTTGCTCTTTAGGCCAAAATGTTGATACGCCCTATCGGTCGCAACCCTTCCTCTTGGTGTCCGCATGATGAAGCCTTGCTGAATCAAATAAGGCTCATAGACGTCTTCCAGCGTATCTCGTTCCTCGCCCACGGCAGCGGACAGTGAATCAATTCCCACAGGCCCGCCTGCAAACTTATCAATCAAGGCCATCAGTAACCGTCGATCCATCGAATCAAAGCCACTGCTATCCACTTTCAACAAATTCAGCGCTTGATCAGCGCACTGCCGGTCTATCACGCCGTTGGCCCTGACCTCCGCATAATCTCTTACCCTTCGCAGCAAACGATTCGCAATTCTTGGTGTGCCTCGGCTTCGCGCGGCGATTTCACGGGCACCCTCGGCCTCGGTGGCAACGCCAAGCAGCTCGCCCGACCGCAAGACGATCCGAGTCAGGTCTTCAATTTCATAAAATTCTAGTCTTTGAACGATTCCAAAACGGTCACGAAGCGGTGACGTGAGTAGTCCTGTTCTTGTTGTTGCGCCCACTAATGTGAAAGGCGGTAAATCCAACTTTATCGTCCGTGCTGCTGGCCCTTCACCAATCGTTATATCGACTTGATGATCCTCCATCGCGGGATAAAGAATCTCCTCCACAGCAGGACTAAGACGATGGATCTCATCGATAAAGAGCACATCCCCAGGCGAAAGGTTCGTCAGCGTCGCAACAAGATCGCCTTTCTTCTCGATGACAGGACCCGAGGTTGAGCGAATTTCAGCAGACATTTCGGCAGCAATAATATTTGCCAATGTAGTTTTTCCAAGCCCAGGTGGTCCGAAGATCAGCGTATGATCAAGGGACTCTCCCCTAGCTCTAGCCGCATCCATAAAGAGCCCCATCTGCTCAACGACGGCTGGCTGGCCAACATACTCAGACAATGTCTTTGGCCGAATCGCCCAGTCTTGCCCTTGGTCCTCAATTCGAGACTCTGGAGCAATTAAGCGGTCATTTTCAATCATTGGTTCTTTATCCCAATAGTTTCAAAGCGCGACGCAACCCGTCTTCAATGTTATCGGGGGGTGGTTCCAATTGCGACAAGGCGAGCGCGATCTCTTGTGGGCGAAACCCCAGACCAACGAGTGCGCCCTCCAATTCGTCCATCAAATGGGAAGGCGGTGAACTCTTTAACCGCTCATGTTGTGATTCAGTAACCGGAATCAAATCATCTAGCCGGCCTGACAACTCCATAACAAGCCGCTCGGCCATCACTCGTCCAACGCCCGGAATGGCATTCAGTGTTTTAATATCTGATTGCCGCACACAAGCGGCGAACGCATTGGCATCGAGGCGAGACAAGATCGCAAGCGCAATACGTGGACCTACTTTATTGACTTTGATTAACGCCCTGAATAAATCTCTGCTGGCTTGATCAAGAAAACCAAACAAAATTTGGGCGTCTTCTCTAACCACAAAGTGAGTGTGTAACGATATCTCGCTGCCTGCTGCTAAACCCGACATCAGCACGCTAGCAGGCACATCAACCTCGTAGCCAATACCGTGAACATCGATTAATAATTGTTGCTCTGATTGAGTCTTTAATATGCCGGTAATTTGCCCAATCACGATGATTTATCCACTAGCCGACCTCTTCTAAATTCGGCCCCGGGTGCGCCTATTTTTAGTAGTTGCCCCGAGGTGTGAACGTGGCAGAGCGCAATGGCAAGGGCATCCGCTGCATCCTGCTGAGGCCTACCTTGGAGCGACAGTAGGACCTCCACCATATGTTGGATCTGAGCTTTCGTTGCAGCACCACTTCCGACAATAGCTTGTTTTATTTTCTTTGCTTCATATTCTGCGATGGGCAAGCCGGCCGAAGCGGCAGCCAATAATGCAACGCCGCGTGCTTGCCCTAGCTTCAGCGCCGAGTCTGCGCTTCGCGCCATAAATATTTTTTCAATCGCTACCTGATCGGGGCGATGTTCATCGATAAGCTGGGTAAGACCTTCGTGGATTTCCTTGAGTCTTACACCGACGGAGGCGGTCAGCGTCGTCCTGATGCACCCGCTGGCTACATAACTGGCCCTGCCGTTACCAATCTCAATGACACCAAAACCGGTCACGCGAGACCCTGGATCAATCCCTAATGTAATCGCCATAGCACCCTCTCGCACTATGGAAAAGTTTATCACAGCTCACTTTTTCGTCCGTGTGAGGTCCTACAGGAAAGTGATCGGCTCGCTCATCAAAGTCCGCAACAACTCGCTTTTGGATTAGCTTCTATCCGGGCTAACTTCTATCTGGGAAGGCTTCTATCTGGAAGGGCTTCTATCTGGAGGGGCTTCTATCGCTGCCTAATCACCGTAGGCAGCGGAGAGGTTTGCGTTAGTGTAAACGTTCGTCACGTCATCGAGCTCTTCAAGCAAATCAATCATTTTAATGATCCGCTCACTCATTTCCTCGTCAAGCTCAGCATAGGTTTGAGGCGCCATAGTGATTTCAGCCAGGGCAGGCGTCATCCCCGCTTCGTCAACCTGTGCTTTAACTTGCGTAAACGCCTCTGGACTCGTGATCACCGCAATTGAGCCATCCTCCTCCACTTCTACATCATCGGCGCCCGCTTCAATAGCAAGTTCAAACAGCGCCTCTTCAGAGACTCCTTCCTCGAAAAAAATTTGACCGCGCTTATCAAACAGGTAGGCCACCGATCCATCCGTTCCGAGATTGCCGCCAGACTTTGAAAAGATGTGTCGTACTTCAGCGACTGTTCGATTCCGATTGTCGGTCATGGTCTCTACCAAGAACGCGACACCTCCCGGCCCGTATCCCTCATAGGTCAGCGCCACCAGGTCAGCGCCGTCTTGCCCGCCAGCGCCACGCGCAATCGCTCTTTCCATGGTGTCCTTCGGCATCTGAGCCGATTTAGCTTTTTCAACCACGGTCCGCAACGAAGGATTGTCTTCAATATTGCCACCACCATCCCGTGCCGCGACGGTGAGTTCGCGGATGATCTTCGTGAACACTTTGGCACGTTTGGCGTCCTGGCCAGCCTTTCTGTGCTTAATGTTGCTCCATTTACTGTGTCCAGCCATGCCAGCCTCGCGTTAGGTTTTTTGAGTTCGGATGGATAACTCTTTCAACTGGGCGGGACTGACCTCGCCTGGTGCAGCCGTTAAAAGACAGGTGGCGGTTTGGGTCTTAGGAAATGCAATCACATCTCTAATCGCCTTGGCGCCAGAGAGCAGCATGACCAGCCGATCCAAACCAAAGGCGATACCCCCATGGGGTGGCGCGCCAAGCGCCAGTGCATCCAGCAAGAATCCAAACTTCTCAGTAGCCTCTTCCTCCGACAAACCGAGCACCTTAAAAATAGCCTGCTGCCAGTCAGGTTGGTACACCCTGATCGAGCCTCCGCCAACCTCAAAGCCGTTGATGACCATATCGTACGCCCGCGAAAGCGCCGACTCTGGATTTTGAAGCATCTCCTCAATGGTTCCAGACGGGTGAGTGAATGGATGATGCACAGCCGAGAATGCTTTTCCTCCTTTAGCGCCCTCGTCGGATGCCTCAAACATTGGGAAGTCCACCACCCAAAGCGCGGCCCAATCTGCCTCGTAAAGCGATAAGTCCTCACCCAGTTTCGCTCGTAGCGCGCCCATTGAGGCATTGACGACGTCCGCTCGATCAGCGCCAAAAAAGACAATATCTCCATTACCGGCACCGAGCCGCTCGAGCGTCGCGAACACGACGGCTTCAGGAAGAAATTTCAAGATGGGTGACTGGAGCCCCTCTATACCGTCTTCCAACGCGTTCACCTTGATATAGGCCAGGCCCTTGGCTCCGTATATCCCAACGAACTGCGTGAGGTCATCAATCGCCTTTCTCGTTAATCGTTGTCCGTCTGGAAGCCGGAGGGCGGCAACCCGCCCACGTGGGTCATTTGCAGGCCCACTGAACACTTTAAATTCCACGTCCTGCATCAAATCGCCAATGTCGACTAACGGCAGATCAAACCGCAAATCAGGTCGATCAGTCCCATACCGTGACATCGCTTCTTGATAAGAAATGACAGGCATGTCCCCTAGATCCACATCGATCAACGCTTTAAACAGCGTTTTAATCATTCGTTCGGCCAGGGACATGATCGAGGCCTCATCAACAAACGCTGCCTCGATGTCAATCTGGGTGAATTCTGGTTGCCGGTCTGCCCGAAGATCCTCATCTCGGAAACACCTCGCAATTTGGTAGTACCGATCGAACCCCGACATCATCAGCAGTTGCTTAAAAATTTGTGGGGACTGCGGGAGCGCATAAAAAGATCCCGGATGCACTCGACTGGGCACGAGGTAATCTCTTGCACCCTCTGGCGTTGCCTTCGTTAATACAGGCGTTTCGATATCAACGAACTGCTCTTGCTGTAAGAAATGACGGATCAAGTGCGAGGCTTCCGACCGCAACCGGAGTTTTTCCTGCATTTCAGGGCGACGCAAGTCTAAGAAACGATAACGCAGGCGAATGTCCTCGCCTGCTTCAGAATATTCATCCAACTGGAAGGGTGGCGTCTTAGAGCGATTCAATAGCTCGAGAGACTGGCCAAGCACTTCGATTTCACCCGTTGACATCTTTGGGTTAACCGCAGCCTCGTCTCGTGCCCTAACCACTCCTTGGATGCTCACCACGTATTCGTTGCGAAGTTGGTCAGCTAGCGCGAAATGTTCCTCAGTATCGGGGTCAAAAACAACCTGAACGATACCTCGATGGTCTCGCACATCCAAAAAAATAACGCCACCATGATCTCTGCGTCGATGAACCCAACCGCTCATCCTGACGGACTGCCCAATATGCTCTGACCGAAGGTCTCCACACAGATGACTTCTCATACGCTTCCTAGATCATCCCGTTTTGGGATGCCACTCAATTTATCAAAGGTGAGCCCTGTATCAGGGCGGAATTTAAAAGGACAACCGTTATTAGTCGGATGATGTGCTAGATCCACTACTTGCTGAGCTGCTCGTGCCACTATCGCTACTGCTTGACCCACCGGAGCTACCACTGCCACTACTCCCCGATACATTTTTTTTGCTACCAGTCTTGAAGTCGGTCTCGTACCAACCACCTCCCTTCAATCGAAACGCGGCGGCCGAAACTAATTTCTTCAAAGTCGATGCGCCACATGCAGGGCATTCAGTCAGCGGCGCATCTGACATCTTTTGCAATTTCTCGAGCCGATGCGAGCAACTGTCGCACTGATATTCATAAATAGGCACTGCAGCTTTCCTACTAATTCTTTGGGTCTTATCGCTTTTTTGAGGCGGAATATTGTACCGAAAGAGACATAGACACAACACAGGCTTCAATCATCCTACAAAAACAGGTGTTCGCCGCATTTTTCCAAGAAAATCGCTTGCTACGTAGGGTTTCATTCGCTATAAATACCGCGCAATCTTCGTAGGGGTCAGATCTTGAATCCATCCGAAGGTTCAACACCGGGTCTGGGGAGAAACCCGTTGTAGGCGGCAGCGCGCAGCGGCTACGCGAGGATAGCTTTTAGGCAGGCATTTTGAGGCAGAGACTTCACGGAAAAATTATGTGAAGCCCAGCTTTAAAAGGCTCTGAGGAAGGGCACATAGCTAGCCAGCGTCCCGCCATCAACGAGACCTAACACAGCAATGAAGCAGGAAAAGGATAAATCCATGGCAGCAAAAAGACCGCCCGCGATTAAAGAAAAATACACGAAGAGCGCTATCGTCGCGTCACTGTCTGAGAGCACTGACCTCAGCAAGAAGCAAGTCACGGCCGTTCTCGATGAACTATCAGGCCTCATTGAGCGCCACCTCCGAAAGGGCGCTGCAGGGGAATTCACCTTGCCAGGCCTGATGAAGATTAAGTCAGTTAAGAAGCCTGCCAGAAAAGCGAAAAAAGGCGTTCCCAACCCTTTCAAGCCTGGTGAGACGATGGACGTAGCTGCAAAGCCTGCAAGCACTGCAGTAAAGATCACGCCATTAAAAGGCATTAAGGACTTCGTCTAACGCCGTAAGCCTGAAGAAAAAGGCCGCATCAGCGGCCTTTTTTTTGCCCGGTGTTTGAGTCACTGCCGCCTTCTCCGGATTGCCGAAGACTACGGGTTGCCAAAGAGCTTGCTCGTTACGGCAGCGTTTGTTTCTGAAGAGCGCGAGCGTCTTAGCGTCATTCACTCATGCGACAGTTCGCACTGACAGCGGCCATTCCAATCAAAAAACGAGTAGGCGCTCACTACAGAAGGAAGCAGCCTGCGTTTTAGACAGAGCGGCTCATTGGGGCTGTCGATTTAATCACGAACCTTTTGCCCCTAAAGCTGTTTATCAACAAGCTGTTTATCAGCAAGCTGTCTATAACCGCTTTGTTTGTGACAGAGTAAAGATCCGAGCACGTGAATCGTCACTCACTCGACAAGTGGGACAGGGTCGCCGCATTCTGCTCCCAATGTTGGCCATCGAATTCATCAACTACCAGCGCTCGCCAATTGAGTCCGGGTACACAGCGCGCATTAATGCTTACGCCGTCAGGGTTAGAACGAGGAAAGTAAAACGGCTTCACGCCGCACGTTGGGCAAAACGTATGGCGAGCAACACCCGAGCCAAAACGGTACGTGCTCGCCTCGCCCGATGTCCACTCGAAGTGACTGAGCGGCATTATCCAATGCAAAAAATCTTCGAGCTCACAAATTGAGCAATTACAACGAAGCAAAGCGCTGGGCGGCCTAGTGTTCAACCGAAACTGCAACGCCCCGCAGTGGCAAGCCCCTTCATAGGGCATCGTATCTGTCATAAAATTTACCGACCATTTGATCGCATCCGTCGCTTTTGCGATCACAAACTTCCTGCCCCCGAACCACGGCGACGAAGAGTAGCGCAATTATGAAAACATCCCAACTCACGCTATCAACCCTGAAGGAGACGCCGGCGGACGCTGAAATCGCTAGCCATCAACTCCTTCTTCGAGGTGGTTTTATCAGCAAACTCGCATCAGGAATTTACTCCTGGATGCCACTCGGTTTGCGCGTGTTGAGGAAAATCGAGGCTATCGTTAGAGAAGAAATGGATCGAAGCGGCGCGCAGGAATTGCTAATGCCAACCTCACAGCCAGCTGAGCTTTGGCAGGAGTCCGGTCGATGGGGGCTATACGACGAAGGGTTACTGCTCAAATTTAAAGACCGTCACGAGCGTGACTTCTGTTTTGGTCCCACTCATGAAGAAGTCATCACAGACATTGCTCGCCAAGTGCTAAAGAGCCATAAGCAGCTGCCCGTTAACTATTACCAAATTCAAACGAAGTTTCGAGATGAGACGCGCCCGCGTTTTGGTGTGTTGAGAGCGCGCGAATTTGTCATGAAAGATGCTTATTCCTTTCACTCCTCGATGGATTCTCTCGCCGAAACCTATCAGTGCATGCATGACACCTACTCCAGGATTCTGAGCAGGATGCAGCTGACATTTCGCCCAGTTGCCGCGGACACGGGCAGCATAGGAGGGTCGGCTTCCACTGAATTCCATGTGCTCGCTGACTCTGGCGAAGACTTGATCGCCTTCAGCAGTGACAGTGAATACGCGGCCAATATCGAGTTAGCTGAGGCGATCACCCCCGCCGCGACAGACACTCAGCCGGATGAACTAGAGAAAGTAGCAACGCCGAATCAGAGAACCATCAGCGACATCGTTGCCTTTCTCGATCTGCCGATTGAGCAAACGATCAAAACCCTGATCGTCGAGGGCGAAGACTCAAAACTCGTCGCGCTGATACTTCGAGGCGATCATACGTTGAATCCTGTGAAGGCTGAGAAGCATCCTCTGGTCCAATCTCCACTGCGAATGGCAAGTGAAGAAGCGATTCGGGCCACGTTTGGCGCAGGCCCTGGGTCTCTGGGACCAATTGACAGTCCGGTTGACGTGATCGTTGACCGAGCAGCCAGCGTCGCCGTGAATGTCTCTTGTGGGGCCAACGAGGAGGACTTTCACTTTATCAACGTGAATATTGGGCGGGACTACGAGCCCGTGGGTGTTGCTGATCTGCGAAATGTCGAACCGGGGGATCCCTCCCCTGATGGCGAAGGATTCCTTGAAATCAAGAAAGGGATCGAGGTTGGCCACATCTTCCAACTCGGCAATAAATACAGCGCGCCAATGAAGGCCTCCGTACTCAATGAAGAGGGCAAGGCACTGACCATGGTAATGGGCTGCTACGGGATGGGCATTTCAAGGTTGGTGGGCGCAGCCATCGAGCAAAACAACGATGAGCACGGCATCATTTGGCCAGAATCTATCGCACCCTTTACCGCTGTACTGATCCCCGTCAATGCTCACAAATCAGAAACTGTTCGGGATGTCTCAAACGCCCTTTACGATGAACTGATTGGCCTTGGCGTGGATGTGCTACTCGACGACCGGGACAGCGTTCGTCCCGGCGCCAAGTTCGCAGAAGCCGAGCTGATCGGCATTCCTCATCGCATTGTGGTTGGAGAGAGAACCCTTGCTGACCAGGAAATCGAGTACACCTGCCGAGCAAGTGGGGAGTCCTCGCGCTGGCCTGAGCAGGGCGCAGCCGGCCGGTTAAAAGACATCATTGATGCAGCAATGGTGAGCGCCCTTAACTAGATAGGGCCTTCAGCCTTGTAGAGAGCCCTCAGCCTTGTAGAGAGCCCTCAGCCCGATAAAGAGCACTCCCAGCCAGGAAAAAGCCTTCGAAGGAACGCTACCCTGCCCTCCGTAGCAAACAACGTTGGATTACCTGATGTTTGAGACCGAACTAGCCAGACGGAACGGGCTTATCAAGAAGTTGTGTCAGTGAACGTTTCGAATGCCTAGGAATTGGATTGGGCACCCGTTCATCAATAACCACAGGGCACTCAAAGGCGCGGACCATCAAGACAGGGAAACCATTGCCGAGATCACGTCCGCTTATTCCGCACCTGAGGCGACTGGATTGATTACCGCCAACAGCGAGGCAGCAGTCTGTGGTCCGACGAGTACCTCTCTAACTCCGCCATCAGGATGGACAAGAACGGTCGTTGGCAACACGGTCGGCGGATCAATGCCGAGGCTCATCGCTGGATCGAGTGTCAAGACTGGAAATTCGATTCCCATTTTCTCAATTGATGCCATTGCCGCTGTCGCTGTCGATGGCGCGTCAAAATCGACTCCCAAAACAATGAGCTCAGCCGAATGTTCGTGCGCTAGCTCATTTAATTCAGGAATTTCTGTAATACACGGGCCGCACCAAGTTGCCCAATAGTTAATCACCTGCCACTTGTTCTCCAGACTCGATGACGTCACCGCCGGGCCCTGAACGGTTCGATAAACGCTTTCGCTCTCAACTTGCCCACAACCACTGACTAATAGAATCGTTAAGCAGCAGACCCAATGGCCTCGAGCGCCAATTTTTTTTGAGATCAAAATGAGCAACGAATGGATACATTCTCGCGCCGTTTCCCATTGGTCAGCAATTGACTTCACTACCGCCTCCATCCCATTTACCTTTACTGTGTTACCCAAATTTAGACTGTCGCCTGAGTTCAAGCTTTACCCACTGTGTTGATAACACGTTAGCTTGTCTTGCCAGGCTACTGCCCGAATGGTTCACGAATTCGACCCACTTGGCCACCAGGCAATGTTCGTGCAGGTTTAACGCAGTTTCTACGCGCCCAATCCGCTTCCTGCTCTCTTTCTGAGGAAGCCTTTAACCAGATCCAATCAACACTCATGCCTTGTTATCGATCTGGGACATGATCGAAATGTCCGGTCGCATGGACTACAAAGGCAGGGACCTGGCTCTCTCGCTATTACCCGGGTTCTCTCTACCTGGGCCACCTTTAAACTCGCTATCTCGTCCACAACCCGATAATGACGTTAAGCGGGGGACTATTGTGATCAGGCTACGGCAGAACTACGCTCGCCAAGCACTATTAGGCGCCGCTTGCTTCCGACGGCGAAAAAATTTTCTTCAACGGCTGATTGACTAGGGCCGTCTCATCCACCAGCGACTGTTTCCATTGCGCACAAAGGTCCATGACCCACTCATCCTTGATACCCGGATCCGATAACAGAGTGTCCGTAGGCCGCGGAACGTTGAGCGAGGTCATGAGTGAACGGAGCGTGATTTGCTCGAGGCTCTTTGCCAGGACAACCCCTCGATTGGCATCTTCCATAACAAAACCCGCAGACTTCAAATGGGCGATGTCGCTTGTAATCTGCTCGAGCGAGAGCTCATAGCGTTCAGCAAGCGCGGACCGGATGCCTTCACGGCCGAGCCCTTGATCAAAGCACTCATCGACGATGAGAAGCGTTCCTAGATATCGAAAGAGGGGCGATGTGCCTTGTGACCGAGGCATCTCTCCGTACGCCAATGTCCGCGTGAGCTCAGCTCCGACTAGCACAATCGCCCAGGAGAGATAAATCCAAAGCAACAAGATAGGTAGGGTTGCAAACGCTCCATAAATCACCTGAAAAGGCGCCGCCATGATGAGGCTTGAAAACACCCATTTCGCGACTTCCGCAAGTAGGCTGGCCAATAATCCACCAAACAATGCGTGTTTGACCGACACTTTCGTGTTGGGAATTAAGCAGAATGCAGTCGTTAGCATTCCGCAATTGAAGATCACGGGTAACGCCCACAAGGTGATTGGCGAATCAGAAACATCAGATATCAAAGGAAGGCTCAAAATATAAGTAGTCACACCGAGCGTTGCCGCTATCAACAGAGGCGCCAGTGTGAGAATGGCCCAGTAGGTCAACAATCGCTGCAGCCCTCGACGAGCACGTTCGACCCGCCATATCGTGTTAAAGGATTGCTCAACCGTAAACAACATCCAAATGGCACTGGCCCCCAAAATAGCGGCACTCGGTATGCTCAACTGCTTTGCTTGTTCGGAAAATTGCGCCAAGTAACTTTGTACAACGCCAACACTCTCTGGAACGATGTTGGAGAAGACAAACGCCTCAAATTCTTGTAACAGTCCCTGGAATGCGTCAAAAGCGGTGAGCACCATATAGGCCAGAGCGATGGTTGGCACGAGCGCAAATAACGTCTGATAGGTCAACGCCTTGGCGACGGAGCTACAGTCGTCCTCGACAAAATGTCGAGCCACCGCCCGAATCAACTCCAGAACGCTAGGATTCGCTTGACGCACCGGTTACCCTTTTGAGCCCAACCATAAGGTTTCTTATCACCGTGACAGATATCACGCTATTTCATAACCCTCGCTGCTCGAAATCAAGGGCAACGCTTGCACTGCTAGAAGCCGAAGGACTGACCTTCACCGTCCATCTATATCTAGAGACACCGCTATCGGAGCAAGCCTTGCGTGGGCTCGCAGACCAACTGATTGATGGTGAAGAGACGATCTTGCGCACCGAGGATGCCGCCAAGGTTGAACCAGATGTTGACCCCTCCTCGCTCACGCCGGACGAACGAATTGCACTCATTGTGCGATACCCCGAACTCATGCAGCGACCCATTGTGCAATTAGGGGATCAAGCAAAGATCGGTCGCCCCCCTGAATCAGTGCTCGAACTATTTAAAGTCTGAAAAGAATAAAGGCTGAAAAGAGTCGCCTCCGTGTGGGTTCTCGGTTGTTGCGAAACTGCTCGCAAATCCACCACCGGCAAACCGAATTCCATTTGGTCTGCCGCTAGGTCGGCATTTTCTAACCACGTGATGAGCGCCCTGCCGACGCTTCGATTTTTCTAAGTGCTCAAGGACTTTCTCTAACCCTTGTTTCGGGGTTGGCAAACTACTGCTGTACCGCCGTCACAAAGCAAAGTCGCGTGCTACGCGTGCGGCTCGTCCTCTCTATAAGAGGACTTAGTACAGGAAGGGCTAGTAAAGGAGAGATTAGTGAATAATTTTGGGAACCGTGCGCTCAGTGTTCTTGGCACGATCTGATGTGCTTGCTGACTCACGCCTTGCCTGGGCACCGCGCTCTCGGCTCCTAACCTCATAACGCCGAGTCACAATTTCGCCGTTCAGCACGTCCGGTAACTCGCTCAAAAATGTCTCCATATGCGGCGTGTCGAAATGATCTTGCAGCGCGTCGATGGATTCCCATTCTTGGAACAACAGGAATTCCGTGTCCGAGGAGAGCGCCGCATAGAACTCGTAGGTCAGGCAACCCGGTTCTTTACGAGATAGTGAAGACATTTCTTCCATTAGAGCGAGCGCTTTTGATCTAGCTTCTGCTCTGATGGGGAATACACCGTGTACGATAATCATGCGACCAGTATACCACTCGGAACGCGGCAAACGTGTCGGTCACGATTCCCGGTGAACAGCGAAAGGCGACCAGGTCTGCTCAACCGGCATCAATTCAATCTGATTGATATTGACATGCGCTGGCCGTAACGCCACCCAAACGATGACGTCAGCAATGTCGTCGGCAGACAGTGGCTTCATACCCTCATAGACGGCCGCCGCCTTGCTCTCATCTCCGCTAAAGCGTACTACCGAGAATTCGGTCTCACACATTCCTGGCTCGATCACCGTGGCACGGACCCCCTTACCTAGCAAATCCGTACGGAGGTTGCGCGTGAATTGCTGGACAAACGCTTTCGTACCACCGTAAACATTTCCTCCTGGATAAGGCCAATTTGCGGCAACCGACCCCATGTTAATCACGTGACCCCGACCTTGTTCTACCATTATCGGCAAGCAGGCACGCGTGCAGTACATAAGGCCCTTAATATTGGTGTCCACCATCGTTTCCCAATCGTCAAGGTCCACAGCATCGGCACCGCTTAAGCCCAGCGCCAGACCTGCGTTATTGATCAAGATATCCGGCTGATGAAAGGGCTCTGGGAGCGTCACAAACGCCTCCGACACCGCCTTCGAATCCCTCACATCGAGTTCCACTACATGACAGGGCGCGTCTTTTTCGAGCATAGACGCTAGATCAGTCAATCGCTCCAAACGACGGGCCATCAAAACCAATCGATATCCTTCACTGGCAAACCGCTTGGCCGCCGCTCGCCCAAACCCCGAGCTCGCACCCGTGATTACAACGGTTCCTTTACACGCTTTCATACTCCCTCTCGGTGCCCTAGACCTGCTGCGGTTAACACATCGGTAATCTCATCGAGAATCACTGGGTCATCGATGGTGGCTGGCGTATCTACCGCTTGACCATCTGCGATTTGACGCATGGTCTTTCGTAGAATTTTCCCGGATCGAGTTTTTGGCAATCGTTGCACCACCACCCACTTCTTAAAGTTGGCAAACGCTCCAATATTCGAGCGGACCAGTTGGATGAGCTCCGAGCCAATCGCATCCAACGATGCTTCGGCTCCATCCTTCAAAACCAGCAGACCTAGCGGTACCTGGCCTTTGTCATTGTCCTGAACACCGATCACCGCGCATTCGGCAACGGCAGGATGAAGTGCAACAACAGCTTCCATTTCACCGGTGGACAAGCGATGACCGGCAACGTTAATCACATCATCCGTTCGACCCGTGATAAAGAGATACCCGTCCTCGTCGAGGTAACCCCCGTCACCGGTGTGGTAGTAGCCGGGGTACTCAGTCAAATAAGCTTCAATAAGACGGTCATGGTTGTTCCATACGGTCGGCAAACATCCCGGCGGTAATGGCAGCGACAGTACGACCGCCCCCGTTTCGCCAGGCGCACAAGGCGTGAGTGATTCATCCAGAATCTTGACCTCGTATCCAGGAAGTACCGGCCCAGCGCTACCCACTTTGACCGGCAATGGCACGCCTTGCCCCTGGGGCACACCAGCCACCGGGCTGCCCGTCTCGGTTTGCCACCAATGATCAACGACGGGCACAGGAATTCTTTCGACTAACCAATGATAGGTCGCCGGATCTGTTCGCTCTCCTGCCAAAAAAAGTGATTTCAACGCGCCAAGGTCGTACTGATTGATGAGTGCACCGTCAGGATCTTCCTTTCTGATCGCACGAAAAGCAGTAGGAGCCGTAAAAAAGATATTGACCTTATGTTCGGCCATCACTCGCCAGAAGGTTCCGGCATCAGGCGTGCGCACAGGCTTCCCTTCAAAGAGAACGGTCGTACACCCCATTAGGAGTGGGGCATAGACAATGTAAGAGTGACCCACCACCCAGCCCACGTCAGACGCAGCCCAGAAAACATCTCCAGGTCCAGCACCGTACAGCACCTCCATGCTGTGCTTTAACGCGACCGCATGGCCACCATGGTCACGAACGACGCCCTTAGGCTTCCCGGTCGTTCCGGAGGTATACAGGATGTAAAGCGGATCAGTTGCCTTGACCTCAATCCAAGGCGCGGCTGGGGCCTTTTTAACCTGACTCCCCCAGTCCACATCTCCCGAACTTAACGTGTAAGTTGCCTCTGGCCTCGCCAGAATCATACGTCCATCGACTTGGTGTTCAGCCAAACGGCAGGCTTCATCTACCAAGGGCATGTAGGGAATCACTTGGTCAAATTCGATGCCGCAGGTTGCAGTCATCAGTACTTTAGGAGTCGCATCATCGATTCTAGTGGCCAATTCTCGTGGAGCGAATCCACCAAACACCACCGAGTGAATCGCACCGAGTCTCGCACACGCGAGCATGGCAAATGCCGCCTCCGGTACCATGGGCAAGTAAATGATGACCCGGTCTCCAGGCCCTATCCCCATTAGAGACAAGGCGCCCGCCAACCGCTCTACCTCGGCTAACACTTCTCGGTAACTAAAGCGCTTGATGGTATGCGTCACCGGCGAGTCATAAATGAGCGCCGTTTGATCGCCTCGCCCCAGCTCGATCTGATAGTCAAGCGCAAGATAGGCCGTATTGGTTGTTCCATCCGAAAAATAATCGGCCAGCCCGTCAGGTCTCTCGTCGACGATAGCGCTGGGCGGCGAGAACCAAGGGAGTTGTTCGGCTTCGGCCCGCCAATAAGTCTCGGGATCGTTCCGCGACGTCATATATCGCTCAGAGAAAGATCTCGGCATTATTGCGCCGCTTCCGATGCCACTTGACTACCAATCAGTCGATCAACCTCACCCGCATCATATCCAGCGATTGCCAGAACATCTCGAGTATCTTGACCCGGCTGACGCGATGCCGTTGATAACCCAGGAGCGGTTCGTGAAAACCGCGGAGAGGGCGAGGGTTGCATTACCCCGTCTAGGGACTGAAATGTCTGTCGCTCGGCATTGTGCGGATGGGACGCCACTTCGCTAATGGATAGGACAGGCGCAAAGCAAACGTCTGACCCCTCCATGATGGCGCACCACTCGTCTCTCGATTTAGTTTTGAATACCTCGGTAAGCCGGGCTTGCAATTTTGGCCACTCGCTCTGATTCATTTGTGGCGCAAATTCTTCCGGGTCAAGACCGGCCTTCTCGATCAAGAGTGCGTAAAACTGGGGCTCGATGGACCCAAGCGAGATGTACTTGCCGTCTCCTGTCTCGTAGGTCCCATAAAAGTGTGCTCCGCCGTCTAGCATATTGCTGGCGCGTTCCTCCTTAAACACCCCTGCAGCATGCATGGTGAAAAACATCGCCATCAGCGTCGCCGAGCCATCAACCATGGCGGCATCCACTACCTGCCCTTTGCCTGACTTGTTCGCTTCGAGCATTCCACAGGCGATACCAAAAGCCAGCAGCATTCCGCCGCCACCAAAGTCACCCACAAGGTTAAGGGGCGGAACAGGTTTACCGTCTTTTGGACCGATGGCATGCAGCGCACCCGCGAGAGAGATATAGTTAATGTCGTGGCCGGCCGCTTGTGCCATGGGTCCTTCTTGACCCCATCCTGTCATGCGCCCGTAAACCAATTTTGGATTTCTGGCCATACAATCCTCTGGTCCAAGGCCTAAACGCTCGGTGACGCCAGGTCTAAAGCCCTCAAACAGCGCGTCCGCGGATTCGCACAACTTAAGCACAACATCGACTGCTTCCGGATTCTTTAAATCCAGCGCAATGGATTTGCGTCCGCGGCCCAGAACATCTTGGCCCCTAGCAGTCGCTCCATAACGATCGATACGGATCACCTCAGCACCCATATCCGCGAGCATCATCCCGCAAAATGGGCCAGGGCCTATCCCAGCAAGTTCAATAATTCGATATCCCGTTAACGGTCCCATGCCATGTCCTCCCTCTCTAATTGCTTTCATTTAGGCACAAGTGCTGAGGTGTTCGCAATCAATCATCTGGACGGCATTTGAGAATTTAGGAACCAGGCTTCAGCCGCACTTTCAGTCGCGGTATCCTTAACGCACGATTGCCGCATAAGAGACGTACCCCATGCTAGAGACCGTCGTTATTGAGCCAGAACAGCCCGCACAAGGCGCGGTGATCTTCCTTCATGGATTGGGCGCGGACGGACACGATTTTGAACCCATCGTGCCAGAGTTAGGCGTTGACGACCTGCAATTACGCTTTGTTTTCCCACACGCACCAGAGCGACCGATCACGATCAACGAGGGCGAACCGCTCAGGGCTTGGTATGACTTTGTGCCTCACTCGGAACATGCAGGAAGCGACGACATCAAGGCCTCAGCGCACTCAATCAAGGCCCTCCTCCAAGCCCAGATCGATACGGGAATCCCACCCGAGCGCACCATGCTTGCCGGGTTCTCCCAAGGCGGCGTCATGGCACTGGAAGTAGGACTGCGCTACGAGCAGCGCATCGCGGGAATCATCGCTTTATCCACTTATTTGCACGATGCCGCCACGACCGAGCAAGAGCGTACCGATGCCAATCTCGCGCTCCCTATCTTTATGGGTCATGGGACAGCGGACCCAATGATCCCGATCATGCGCGCCGCGACCTCTCGGGAAAACCTCATCCGCCTCGCGTACGACATTGAATGGCATGACTATCCCATGGGTCACCAAGTCTGCGTCGAAGAAATCGAAGACATTGCTCGCTTCATTCGCCGATGCCTTTGATGCTCAAAGTCGCTTCAGCACAAGACTGGCTGGACACAGTGCTTGGGTCGTTTGACGAATTCCTTCTCGACCACGCCGCCAACGAACGCAAAGCCTCTGCTATGGCCATGTCGATGGTGGCGCACTATCCCGATCGGCTCCGTCTCGTGACGGAGATGATCGATCTAGCGCTCGAAGAGATGAATCACTTTAGGCAGGTGTACCGCCTGATCGAAGCGCGAGGATTGATGTTGACTGCGGATGATAAAGATCCCTACGTCAATGCATTGAGACGGCGAATGGACAAAACGCGAGAGCCTTACTTGCTGGATCGGCTTTTGACGGGATCTGTCATCGAAGCACGCGGCGCAGAGCGATTTTCGCTGATCGCGGACGCACTAGAGGATGACAAGCTCGCCTCCTTCTACACGGTCCTCGCGCGTTCTGAGGCTGAGCATCAAAGCCGTTTTATCGAGATCGCCAACCTCTACTTTCATCCAAGCGAGGTACAGGAGAGGCTCGAGTTTTGGCTTGAGGAAGAAGCGACTGTCCTCGCTGAAATCCCTATCAGACCGCGTCTGCATTGATGAATCTGAAGGGTCGAGCTTCGAAGGCGGTGACCAAATATCTCTCTGGCCACGCGGAGCCAGAAATTGATGATCTTGCGCTTGTGACTTCGTATGACACCGCTTTAGTGATCCCCGCCTATCGAGAGAGGGTCGCGTCTATTAAGCGGATCATCCTCGCGCTTCCAGAGAGTTGTCTCGTCATTCTAGTGATTAACGCGCCGCGTCCCGATCCCGCCACCCTCGACTGCCTTCAAGCATTAAGGACTGAGCCGCAAATCGCTCACGGTCGCTGGTGGACCCTGCACCGACTTGCGAGTGGCCACTCGACCCTCATCTTTGACTACTGCACGGAGGATCATTGTCCACCCGCCAAGCAAGGAGTTGGGCTCGCCAGAAAACTGGGGGCCGACGCTGCGCTCATGCTTTTCGCTGACGGCACACTTGCTACAGACCGGATCTATCTCACCGACGCCGACGCAAGACTTCCGAGCGATTATCTAACGCGGTCCTGGCCGCCATCAGCCAGCGGAGTCGTTTTTCCATTCAGACACTCGCTCACGGGATCAGTCGAGCAGAAAACGGCGACACTTCTCTTTGAATGTCGGCTCCATCACTATACGTCCGGTCTCGCATTCGCCAAATCGCGATATGCTTTTCCTACTCTTGGTTCATTAATCGGCGTCAGAGCAGAGGCCTATGCCAAGGTTCGCGGGGTGCCTAAGCGCTCCGCTGGAGAGGACTTCTATCTTCTCAACAAACTCGCCAAAGTCGGGGACGTCGTGCCGCTCAGAGGCCAAGCGATCCGGCTTTCTAATCGACAATCTAATCGGGTTCCGATTGGCACCGGTCCTGCGATGCACTCGCTTGTCAGCAATCTGCAAGCGAACGAATGGCCTACCTTTTATGCGCCTGCCAGCTTTCAAACTCTGGGGCTTCTTCTCAGCGCATTGAATCAAATCACGTTGCCTGAGCAGCTCGGCGAGCTTCAAGATCCCGCCATCAAGCACTACATCGAGAGCACGCAGCTGGTGGGCCAGCTATCTAAACTTAAGCAATCGACCCCAAGCCACACACAATTCCAGCGCGCGGTAGACGCATGGTTTGATGGGTTTAGACAACTCAAGTTCATCCACTTCGTGCAAGACCATTGGCATCCCCAAGTTCCACTAAATCAGGTGCTCGAAGCGCCTTGGTTTCATACTCCAAACCGCGCATCGATGGGTAACGCAAGGTACCGGCAACTGCAGCAGCTCGCGCTGGCTCAATCTGTTTGAATTCTTCAATCCTCGTCGCAACCCCAATAGACTTTACCCGTTAGTCGCCCACTTAGCGCAAACTCGCAGAATTGACAGCACGTGCTATCGAACCACGTGTTAAAATATAGTTACGTTTAAGTGACCTACCCGACATGTTCCACGTCTTTATCGATGGTCAAAATGGCACGACTGGTCTCCAGATCCGTGATCGCCTCGAAAAGCATCCCGACATTGCTGTCATTAGTATCGACGAAGAGCGGCGCAAGGATCATACAGCCAAGCAAGCAATCATCAGCGAGGCCGACGCAGTGATTCTTTGCTTGCCTGACGAAGCAGCGATCCAAACAGCAGCGTTGATCGATGAGCAAATTCTCATTGACGCTAGCACCGCCCATAGAACCCATCCAGATTGGACTTACGGTCTTCCGGAACTGAGTCCCGTTCAGCGCGAACACATCAGAACAAACAGGCGTATTGCCAATCCTGGTTGCTATCCGACGGGCTTCACACTCGCTATCCGTCCGCTGATCGACCAAGCGCTGCTGCCACGAGAGACGGCGATATTCGTGAGTGCGTTATCCGGTTACTCCGGGGGTGGCAAGGCAATGATTGAGCAATACTCTGGCAACGACGCAGCAGCGTGCAGGCCATATGCGTTTGACCTTAATCACAAACATTTGCCTGAAATGGCTAAATTTTCTGGCCTAGAGTCAGCACCCATTTTCTTGCCCCATGTCGGCAACTTCTATCAAGGGATGCTTATCGAAATCGGGCTAAAGAAATCAGCCTTCACCAAACCTATGTCGAGCGCCACGATTTGCGAGGCATGGCAAGCGGCTTATGCCGGTGAGCCATTCATCCAAATCATGGAAGCTAACCCTGAAGACTGCTTGATTGAGCGATTTTTAGACCCGGAGGCGGCAAACGGCTCAAATCGAGTAGAACTGCTTTGCTTTGAGAGTCAAACAGACCTATTGCTGGTAGCTCGGTTGGACAATCTAGGAAAAGGCGCAGCCGGCGCAGCCGTTCAAAACTTGAACATCGCGCTTGGGCTCTCAGAAACAACTTCTCTTTAATCATCAAACAACCGTTAACCATTTAACATCCTTTAACAATCAAACAACCTTTAACCATCAAACGATTAGGGATCTCAGCGAAAAGACCATGAACAGACCAGACCTCGAAAAAAAATATCAAGGCTTTATCGATCGTCACCTTGACCTTGATTTGACGCGAGGCAAACCCTGTCCTGAACAACTTGACCTCTCCAACGAGTTGCTGTCACTCAGTCTCGCAGTAACTGACGAAAAGGGAACTGACATCAGAAATTATGGGGGGCTTCGAGGTTTGGCAGAGGCTCGACGACTGGGGAGTTGGCTCCTGGACGTGCCAGAGGAAAACGTCATCGCTGGCGGCAACAGTTCTTTAAATTTGATGTATCTCGTGCTGTCTTGGTGGTTGTCACTCTCTCATCGAAACGATAGTCCTGCCGTCCCGGGCCGATTCATCTGCCTCGTGCCTGGCTACGATCGACACTTCACGCTTTGCGAGCACCTCGGTTACGACATGATCAGTGTGCCATTACTCGATGATGGTCCAGATATGGACAAGGTAGAGGAATTGGTTAGGAGCAACCCGGATATTGCAGGCATATGGTGCGTGCCGAAATACAGCAACCCTACCGGCCACACCTTCTCAGACGAGGCAGTCAAACGCATCGCAGCGCTTCCCTCACTCACGGATAGCAACTTTATCGTAATGTGGGACAACGCTTATTCAGTTCATCATCTCACAGACAATGGCGACCCACTCGGCAGCTTGTTTGAGGAAGCGGAGCGAAGCGGCACACAGGACGCTATCGCAATCTTTGGCTCCACATCGAAAATTACGTTTGCCGGCGCGGGTGTCGGATTTTGTTCGCTGAGCGAACTTAACCTTCAGCGCTTCGAGGCGTTTATGGGGGAGCAAATGATTGGCTTCGACAAGGTCAATCAGCTGAGACACGCACGATTTCTTGAATCGCGAGAAAAACTCGCCGCCCATATGGCGCAGCACCAGGCGATTCTGGCGCCAAAGTTCGACGCCGTCTACCGGGCTCTCGAACCCCTAAAGGAGGCTGGCCTGATCCAATATCGGAAACCAAATGGCGGCTATTTTGTCTCGGTAGACCTTATGAAGGCCAGCGCGCGAGCGGTGGTTGAACTCGCATCAAGCGCCGGAGTGAAACTCACGCCGGCCGGCGCCACCTACCCTTATGGTCAGGACCCGGCAGATAGCAATCTCAGACTTGCGCCGAGCTTCCCGGATATCGCGACCCTTGAGCAAGCAATGGAAGTATTTATCTGCAGCGTACAACTAGCTAGCCAGTAGTCTTTCCCTATCAAGTCTCCCTTAAATCCCTATAATGACGCTCGGCAGACGAGTGTCTCACTGCTCGTCGCCCTATTTGGCAGTAATGTGCCTCAACGCGTACGGAAAACAACATGTCATTGCTTAAGCGATGGTTAGGCGGCGATTCAAAGCCCGCGCCATCATCAACATCTAAAGCCTCACCTCCTCGAGGAGGCGGTAAGAAGAAACAAAAAGCCCCGGCGGGCAACCAGGCTAAGCAGCCTAAATCTGACAAGGCGGTCAAGAGCGCCAACGGTCACACAGACAACGGCAAAACGCCCGCTCGCAAAAAGATCAAACCATCACCGAAAGATCTACCGCCTTTGGGTGATGATTTTGCAGTGCTCGACTTACCTCGACCCCTGAATCACGCCATCCAAACGCTCGGTTTTGAGACATGCACACCGGTTCAGAAAAGCGTTTTACCCCACAGCCTTGATGGCGCAGACATCATCGCACAAGCACAGACCGGCACAGGCAAGACGGCCGCGTTCTTGGTGTCGCTCATTACTTTCCACCTTGAAAATCCTGAGGAGCGATCTAGAGCACCCGGCGTTCCTTTTGGGTTGATTATCGCCCCGACAAGAGAATTGGTCATGCAGATCGCGGCGGACGCCGAGTCTTTGACACAATTCACCGATTTACGCGTGATGGCCGTCGTCGGCGGCATCGATTACGAGAAACAAAAAAAACAACTCACCACTCCGGTGGATATCGTTGTAGCAACACCAGGTCGCTTACTTGATTTTTGTCGGTCGGATATTCTGAAACTGAATCAAGTCGAGATGCTCGTGATCGATGAAGCCGATCGTATGTTGAATATGGGATTTATCCCTGACGTGAAGGCCATTATTCAGCGTTGTCCAAGGAAAGAGCGAAGGCAAACTCAACTGTTCAGTGCAACTTTCAGCGAAGACATCAAACGGCTTGCTGCGCGGTGGACGTTGGATCCTGTGCGCATCGAGATCGCACCAGAAAAAGTCGCCACCGACACGGTGACCCAGAAACTGTTCTTGACTGCGGAGGACGACAAATTCTCAGTCCTTTGCAACCTTATTGATTCTGAGGATCTAGACAAAGTCATTATTTTCGTGAACCGAAGAGACGCCACCCGACGCTTAGAAGACCGCCTGTATCGGCAGGGCTACGCAACCGGACTATTGACAGGAGAAGTTACCCAGAAAAAACGAGTGAAAACGCTCGAAGGTTTCAAATCGGGTGAGCTCAAGGTCCTTGTCGCTACCGATGTCGCGGGTCGAGGTATCCATGTGGACAACATCACCCACGTCGTCAATTACAACCTGCCAGAGGACCCCGAGGACTACGTTCATCGCATTGGACGCACAGGTCGAGCTGGCGCAGACGGAACCTCTGTCAGTTTGATCTGCGAAAACGATGCCTTCATGCTCGGAAGCATTGAGACACTCTTAGGACAGCCGCTTGTCTGTGAACACCCTCCTGAGCAACTCTTACAGGCAACAAAGGCGCCCGTTAGAGGATCCAGAAAGCAAGATCTCATCCAATCAGGCAACGACAGTAAACATGGCAGACGAGGAAAACCATCCACTCATCGCCGACGCTGATCAAACATTTGTATCCAAAGAGGCATTGGCAACGACCAAGCCCCAGGGATCTCGGCACCAGCAGAACGCGAATGCTATTCGATACGCCCACGATCTGGGGTTAGCTTCAGGCCTAACAACCTTGGGCGTGAAGCTGGTTCGGGTAAAAAAGGGCAACCAATCGACCGAGCACCATCGCCACCTAAACGATGAAGAATTTGTTTATATTCTTGCCGGACGCGGCTTCGCAAGAGTGGGCGATGAGCGGTTTGAAATCGGCGCAGGCGATTTCCTGGGTTACCGTAAATCTGGCCCAGCGCACAGCCTCGAAAACCCGTTCGAGGAGGATCTTGTTTATCTCATGGCTGGAACGCGGTGTGACACGGATGTTTGTGACTACCCGGATTTAGCGCTCCGTCAATTTCGAATCAACGGCGTTCGGTATGCAGCAAACATGGCGGATTTAACTGAAGTCCAACCCTCACTCTTGGCTAGCCGCGATCATGCTACGATCAATCAAGACCAAGAGTAGCGAGCCCAATGCAAGCCCCTAAACCTATTGCTAGCCTAAATGTTTTAGGTGAGCCACTTTCACCTTGCAGTACTGATCCCATGACCGGATTTTTTCGAGACGGCTGTTGCAATACCTGCAAGGAGGACGTGGGCATTCACTCCGTTTGTGTCGAGGTGGATTCGGCTTTCTTGCAATTTTCTAAAGCTGAGGGCAATGACCTAATTACTCCCAGATTGGAGTGGGGATTTCCTGGCCTCAAACCAGGAGACCGGTGGTGCCTCTGCGCAGGACGCTGGCTGGAGGCGCATCGCAAAGGGGCGGCTCCACCCGTTTTCTTAAGTAGCACTCACGCAAGGACGCTGGAGATCGTGCCACTCCATCTCTTGAAGGCCAACGCCGTTATCATCAATTAGAGGAAAAGTTCGTGCGACTGACTGGCAAAAAGATTCTGATCACTCAATCCGATGCGTACATGGGACCCGCTATTCAGGCCTTCTTTGAAGCTGAGGGTGCCGAGCTCACTGCTGCGCCCGGACTCGTTCCTTTCGGCGATGGGTTTAACAGTTACCCGCCGCTCGACCAACCCTTTGATGTCGTTATTGCCAACCTTGCCCACGATCCAATGAACGGTCCTCTCGATCAGCTAAAGGATGATTCATGGCAGGCCCTTTTTGACACGATGGTTCATCCCCTAATGAGCCTGGTTCGCCATTTCGCGCCGCGCATGGCAGATCAAGGAGGGGGCAAGATTGTTGCGGTAACCAGCGCGGCACCCCTTAGAGGCATCCCGGGTTCCGCAGCCTATTGTGCAGCTAGAGGCGCCCAGAACGCCTTCATCAAAGCAGCCGGGCTCGAATACGCCGATCGTAACGTACAAATCAATGCCATTGCACAGAACTATGTCAGCAATCCCGTATACTATCCTCTAGAACTGGTTGCCTCAGAGCGGTTTAAGAAACATCTCCAACGAAATGTTCCCCGAGGACGGATCGCCGAAGCAGAAGAGCAAGCGGCGTTCGCGTGTTTCCTAGCGTCCGATGAGAGCGATTTTTTTGTCGGCCAAATCTTTCCCTTCTCTGGCGGCTGGGCCACCAACAGCTAATGGCTGACCCAGCGTGGTTATCACGGCAGATCCACACCTGGCATGTGGAACAGGTTGCGCCCTTCAACCCACCTACACAGGCTGCCCGTGCCTATAGACTAGAACGGTTGGCGACTCCTGACCCCTTATATTGCCGTTATCTCTATGCCGCCGTGGGCTTTAAGTGGGTTTGGTACGAGCGGTTAGCCTGGTCTAAAGCCGATTGGCAAACGTGCCTTGGCGACGCCAACCGACACACGTTTGTCGCCTACATCGAGGGGTCCCCCATTGGCTACTTTGAACTCGTTGATCACGGACAGCATGAGATCGAAATCGCCTACTTTGGCTTAATGCCAAACCAAATTGGCCGGGGTCTTGGCAAGCCATTCTTGTTTGATGCGATCAATGAGGCCGAGACACTTGGCGCCAAACGCATCTGGCTACATACCTGTGACATGGATCACCCCGCCGCGCTCAGTAACTATCTGGCCTGCGGATTCTCTGTCTTTAAAGAGGAGTCTTTTGAGGCTCTCGTTCCCAGCCCAATGCCCGATCCTTTCTCTTTCTAGTCCTGCTGCGTTCACTCACGCAAAAAAAACGCCCCGAGGGGCGTTTTTTTTGGTTAATCACTAACAAGTCTGTGCACGTCGTTGAAGCCTGTCTCTGCCAGATGGACCCCAACGGGGGTACCCAAACTCGTTATATCAGATTACGACTTGGTGAACTCGGGATAAGCTTCAATACCAATGTCTGTCACGTCTGAACCGACCATTTCCTCCTCCTCGGATATCCTAATTCCGATCACCGCCTTGATCACCGACCAAACGATGAGCGATACCACGAAGGTCCATACAAAGATCGCGAGGGTGCCGAGCAACTGTCCCATGAAAGTGGCGTCTCCGTTGGAAAGCAGAACTGCGAAGATCCCCCAAATTCCGCACACCCCGTGCACAGAGATAGCGCCAACAGGATCGTCAATCTTGATTTTGTCGAAAGCGACGATCGAAGCCACTACAATCACGCCACCAATCGCGCCGATGATGACGGAAAGACCTGGTGCCGGACTAAGGGGATCCGCGGTGATTGAGACAAGGCCCGCAAGCGCCCCGTTTAACGCCATGGTCAGATCTGACTTACCAAACGCCAATCGAGCCGCAATCAAAGCTGCCACCAAGCCTCCGGCAGCCGCCATGTTCGTGTTAACGAAAACCCGTGCAACTGCGTTTGCTTCATCGATATTCGATAGTTTCAGCTCTGATCCGCCATTGAATCCGAACCAACCAAACCACAAGATAAACATGCCTAGTGTGGCCAAGGGCATGTTAGCCCCGGTAATCGGGTTAACGCTTCCGTCAGCGTTATATTTTCCTGCTCTTGGTCCAAGCAGTATCACGCCAGCGAGTGCTGCCGCTGCACCGCACATGTGGACGATGCCTGACCCTGCGAAGTCAGAGAACCCTAGGTCGCTCAATGCGCCGCCGCCCCATGACCAAGAACCTTGGATCGGGTAAATGAACCCGGTCATCACCACTGCGAAAGCCAAAAACGCCCAGAGTTTAATCCGTTCTGCGACCGCTCCAGAAATGATCGACATCGCTGTTGCCACGAAAACAACTTGGAAGAAGAAATCAGAAAAACCAGCGTAGTAAGTGTCACCACCAGAGGCTAGCACTTCGTCTACCGTATTCTCCGCGCCCAACCCGAAATCAAGGTCGAGTCCGGGGATCCAGCCAGATGCACCCGAATACATAAAGTCGTATCCGATGAACAAATACATAAGGCAGGCGATGGCGAACAGTGCCACGTTCTTTGTCAGAATTTCTGACGTATTCTTCGCTCGGACCATTCCTGCTTCTAACATGGCAAAACCGGGCGCCATAAACATCACGAGCGCACCCATCACCAAGAAGTAGAACGTGTCCAGCGCATAACTGATTTGGACCGCTGATTCTTCCACAATTTTCTCCTTGCCCCTCCTAAAAGGGCTTGTTTCATCCGAGCACCGAGCCAATCGATGCGCCCTGACTCATGCCTTCCTGCCCTACCTGCGAGCCTGGACCCAAGAGTCATCTGGAACCTGTTAGTGCAAAGCTAGTGCCAATGTCTTGGAAGCCGGGGATTTTCAGCAAAACCCCACGATAAAAAGGGAAAACGCCCCTTTTTAGAACAGAGAAAACAGGCAAACGGACCAAGCGGCCACAAGGTAGTGCACGAATCGCGCTGCTCTGCCCCGATTGGGTGCGCCCTACCCCATGGGAGCCGATGAGAACCGAGTATCTTGAAAGAAAGGGACGCTCATCAGCGTTGGCGATTAGAAGGAGTTACCTATTAATGGATCTTTAAACGATGCAGCACGCGGTCACAGATCCTCATTTTTGGGCATTCAAGCGACCCACGCACAACCATCATGCGCGTCGGCTTAGCCACCAGTGCAGTTCAACGAGGATTGGTTGTATGCATAGATGATTGAAATAACTGGGTAAAAGACGCTTCAACAAGAGTGGATCCATGTGGACTCCTGCACTGCGCGAGCCCGTATTTTGATACTGCCAGCCGAGAGGCTGTCGTCACCAATTTGATCCAATCACTCGATGGTTTGCTCGTATCGAGGATGTGTTGCAAACATTGGGGATCGCATCGCCCTATGGAACGCTCAATCGTGCAACGAGCACACCACTAGGGATCGCGACACGACCCATGATTAGCCGGTGGAAGCTCGCTAGGTCGCGGGCAATTCAACACCTCTCCATTATTAACTCTATAAACGCTTTACTACTTCTACAAACGCTTTGCTTATCTTATGAGGCAAAACTGGGCAGCCACAAGGCGAGATCCCTGAAAAAGAAAAGCAACACTAAAGCAAGCAACTGGAGCCCAATAAACGGCATCACGCCGCGGTAAATGGTTGCAACCTGAACCCCGCTAGGCGCCACGCCTTTCAAGTAAAAAATGGCAAACCCAACCGGCGGCGTTAGAAAAGCAGTCTGCAAACAGACAGCGAACATGACCGTGAACCAAATGAGGTCAAACCCTAACCCTGTCACCACTGGCGCGACCAACGGCAACACAATGAGCGTAATTTCAATCCAATCTAAAACGAAGCCCAACAAAAAGGTAACCAAGAGAATGGTGATGATGATGCCAGAGGGCTCGAAAGGTAATCCAAGCAGTCCTCGCTCGATTAATTCATCACCACCAAGCCCCCGTAGGACAAGAGAAAAAGCGGTTGCACCCAAAAAAATGGCGAAAATATACGCCGTTGTTCGAGTAGTTTCCGTGAGGGCCTCGCTGACTACCTCGCGCGATAGCCTCCCGGCCATCCAGGTCAATACCACCGCGCCAAATGCCCCAACGCCCGCGGCCTCAGTAGGCGTTGCAAGGCCAAAGAAAATGGATCCCAGCACCGCAAAAATCAGGAGGACCGGGGGCAATACAGATTTTGCCAATGCGCCCAGAAGATCAAGGGTGATCGGTTGAGCGTGACTGACCGCAGGCGCAACACCAGGTCGTAGAGAAGCGTTCATCACAATGAAGGCGATATACAGGGCCGATAAGAGTAAGCCCGGCAAAAGCGCGCCCAGGAACAGATCACCCACTGATATCGCGAGTCGATCAGCCATCAGAACCAACATGATAGAAGGTGGAATCAATATACCCAGGGTTCCAACGGCAGCGACGGTCCCGGTCGCAAATTCGGCCTGATAACCCTGGCGGAGCATGCTCGGTAACGCCAAAAGGCCCAGCAAAACGACAGAAGCGCCGATGATTCCCGTCGATGCTGCCAGCAAGACGCCAATAGTGGTCACCGATATTGCTAGCCCGCCAGGCACCCGCTCAAGCAGCGTGGCTAAGTTTTCTAGCAGCCTGCCAGCTAGGCCAGACTTCTCGAGCATGATACCCATCAAGATGAACATCGGGAGCGCAACTAGCACCCAATTGTTCATGACATCCCATATTCGATCGACCACCAAAGCGCTGTATTCCCAGCTCATGGTTACCGGCCATCCGAAGTCGATCTCCGCGATGATACCGATGGCCGTGAAGACAACCGCGAGCCCGCCTAAGACCCATGCCACCGGGAACCCAGTAAAAATCAGCACAATAAAGCTGATAAACATCGCAACGCTCAGCCAATCGCCAGCGCTCACGATGACACCTCGGTTTGATCTTGCGAGGGTATTTCAGCTTTGTTGGCAGCACCAAACAACTGTCGCCCTACTTTGGCCAGGCGTGCGACCGTTGCTAACGCGAGCAAAAGGAAGCCTAGCGGCAAAACACTCTTAATCACCCACCGCAATGGTAAGCCGCCAGGGGCCTGAGAGATCTCTGAGGTCGTGAAGGAATAGGTAACAAAGGGCCAGGACGCGACCAAAACCAACACAATGAACGGAAGAAGCAATAACAGAATGCCGTAGATCTCGATCCATGCTCGTAATTCGGGTGACCAGCGTTCCCTTAAAACGTCGACTCGAACATGAACATCCTGGGTAACCGCAAAGGATAACCCCAACAAGAACCCTGTGGCGTAAAGATGCCATTGCAACTCTTCAAGCTGAATAAACCCCTGGTTAAAGAGATATCGACTGATCACGTTGACGAGAATCACCAGCATGAGCAGCAACCAAATAAGGCCTAGACCCTTTCCCAGGGCATTGATCGCGGATTCGATAGATTCCATCCAATCCGAGGAATGGGGCCCGTCTTTCATCACTGACCTTCCACCGTGTCAAAGTCCCTTGGCAAATAGGCTAGCGATTTCCAGCTCCTGTAAGTGGTGAGAAACTGCTGTTGCGATTTTAATATCTCAGCGAAATCAGCATCTTTAGCGGCCTCTTGCTCGAGCACTTCCTCTGAGACCCGTTGGAGTGATTTGAGCAATGACCGGTCAAACCGAATCGGTGTCACCCCGATTTGATCGAAACCCTCGATCACGCTTCCCTGTAGCGCCTCACCCCTTGCGAGGTTCCGCGTGACACCTGCCGTGCAGGCCATCTCAATCAGCGCTTGGTCAGCTGAGGCAAGCTGCGCCCACTTATCTTTATTGACCACCAGATGCGAGGCGGTAAACGTCTGATGCCAGCCTGGAAAGTAGTTAAAGCTCGCAACATCTGCGAAACCAAGTCGCTGATCGACATTGGGAAGGGAGTACTCAGTCGCATCGATTGCTCCTTTTTCAAGCGCTTGGTAAATCTCACCACCTGGAATCAAAGTAACCGACGCGCCAAGGCGCTGCAGCACCCTGCCGCCCAGCCCAGCAAACCGAATCTTTAATCCTTCAAAGTCCTCGAGCCGCTGAATCGGAAAACGAAACCAACCTGCCGTTTCTGGACCAATGATCCCGCACAAAATCGGATGGATATTGTGCGGAGCGTAAAGTTTTTCAGCGAGCGCTTGGCCCCCTGCTTCAAAGTACCACGCCGTGAATTCCCAGGGTTCCATACCAAAAGGCACAGCGGATATTAAAGGCGTTGCGGGAATGCGACCCTGGTCATACCCGAGCCAGGTGTAGCCCGCCTCAAGCTTTCCGTCCCTGACGCTCTCAGTGATGCTAAACGCCGGAACGAGCATACCCGGCTCATAGACTTCCAACTGAATCCGGCCAGCCGATGACGCTTGGATTGCGTCGGTCACGTACAAGATGTTGTCACCGAGAGCAGGCAGGTTCGTCCCGAATGCCACCGGCGTTCGCCAACGAACAGGAGCCTGAACCGTTTCACCATCGAGGGTGGCTTGCCGAGCAACGGATTCTCCGCGATCACTCAAACTCAAGGCCACTACAGCACCAACGACAAAGGCTGTCCCGATGGCGATGAGCGCCGTTCGATTGTTCCATGGATTCGCCAAAGGCACCTCGATCAATTTTTCCTGACGTGCCCTTATACTATGCCATTTCCTCGTCCCTCAAGAGCGCGATTTATGATCGCTGACATTTATCACCATCCGCCCGCGAGCCACTTCACCGAGGTCAAGGGTGCCGCCATCCACTACCTTCGTTGGCACCAGCCCAATAAAGCCACAGTGTTGCTCGTGCATGGGCATGCAGCGCACGCCCACTGGTGGGATGCAGTCGCAATCCATCTTCGCAAGGACTTTGACATCATTGCCGTTGACCTTTCTGGCTGCGGCGATAGCGACCATCGAATTCAATATGACTACAACATCTACACGCGTGAGCTAATGACGGTATGTGAAGATGCAGAGGTCTCAAGGCCAATCATCGTCGGACATAGCTTCGGGGGTACCGTCGCGCGAATCGCCTGCTTCAGCGAACCTGAACTCGCTTCACGGCTTACGATCATTGATTCCCCGTTGCGCGCGAGAAGGGTTCGCCGAGATACATCATCAACCAACCAGGGTGCTAACCGTCTGGCCAAGATTCACTATTTCGATACTGAGCACGAGGCAATCAAGCGATTTCGGTTACGGCCCGCTCAACGGATCCGCCAGCCTGAGCTTATCCAACACATCGCTCGACACGCGATCACAGAGACCGATCAAGGATTTCGCTTTAAGCTCGATCTGACATTGCTAGAGCGACTAAGGCCTCCGGACACAACCCACGCCCCTGCCGAGATGTTACGACAATTAGCGATACCCATAGGACTCATCACAGGAAAGGAGAGTGTGTTCTATCAGGACACGCTGGAAACAGGGCAGGACAATTTGCTGGCCGCAAGAGCAAGCTTCAAACCAGAGCGATGGCACTGGGTCGATGACGCAGCGCATCATGTGCTCCTTGATCAGCCACGGGAAACCGCGCGCCTGATCAAAGTACTTTCTAATTAGTGCCGCTCGGGCCCGCTCCATCGTCGATGGTGATTCGCTGCATCTTGCGGTGCTGCGGCCAATAGTCGTTCACTGGCTTGTGCTGCGTGATGCGGTTATCCCAAAAAGCAACGCTGTTCTCTTCCCAGGAGAACCGACAGCAGTGCTCGGGCAAAACAATGTGCTGGTATAGGTGCGACAGCACTGACTTTGATTCGTCTGGACGCAGTTCTTTGATATGCGTCGTAAACAGCGCATTAACGTACAGCGCTTTCTTTCGCGTCACCGGATGCTCGACTACGACGGGGTGTTCGACTGGAGGATTGTCCTCGACCATTTGCTTCAATCGCTCTCGGCCACCCGGCTCTGCGAGCGATTCCTTAAATCCATAGCTGAAGTCGTGGACCGCTGTTAATCCCTCGACAAAAGCTTTCAGCGGCGTAGATAAACTTTCGTAGGCACTGCTCAAACTGGCAAAGAGGGTGTCCCCCCCTTTCTCCGGGATACTGACGCCGTGCAAAATCGAACCGAGCGGTGGGCAAGGCCTGAACGTCATGTCCGTATGCCAGACCTCAATTTTAGAAGGGTTCTCGCGGTCGTTCTCCAAAATAGTGATTTCTGGATGACCATCAACGTGGGGGTACGCTTCATGCAACTGCGGCTGACCGAAGTGCTTCGATAGCCGCAAATGATCTGAAGGGGACATTTCCTGGTTACGAAAGAATAGGACCTCGTACTCGGCGAGTGCCTGTTTTAGCTCTATGAGCGTTGGCTCGGTGAGTGGCTGCGAGAGGTCAATATTCTCTACCATCCCGCCAAGAGCCCCAGACACCGCACTAATGGTTATCGCACCCATGCTGTTCTCTTTACTGGTAAACGCTTGAAGCTAGGCCGCCTCAGTATTCACCACGACGCGCTACTCGCTATCAAGTGCAGCAACGAGTTTCGCCGCTTTTTTCTCAAGGGCAACAATCAAAGCTTTAGTTTTGTGCGTGGACAGTGCAACTTTTCTGTCAGGGCCCAATTGCTTCAGACCCGATGCGATTGCTTGTGCTGCTTCCCGAGCTTCATCCATCTTCGCCATGGCTGCCTTCCTGTAGATCCGATTGGGCGCGAATGATACCGTATTTCGGCACTATCGGATAAGCACCTCGTTCATCATTGCGCCTAGCGCTCTGAGCACTTGGATGAAAAGGGAAAGCATGGCATGCAACTCATCGATCTACTTTGCAGAGGCGCGCAGATCAACGTTCGAGAATCTGATCAAATCATAAGCCTGTGGGTCAACGGCATCTGTAGGGATGAAGCTCGCTGCGAGACAAAGACCAAGCTATCGAGCACCGTCCAAACCGGTTACGAGTGGCACGAATATATAGAGGCTATTTGCGAACGGGAAGGCCAATCGCTCTCAGTCAGAGTTTACCTTAATCAGGAGGAGGTCGCGGGTTACTCAAATGAAACAGGCAGCAACCAGTGATGATCATTGAGCAAATAAGGGAAGACAGGGCACGCGCACTCGAGGCCAACGACCCCACGGGTCAAGTGTGTTATCTCGCGACGGTTGACGCGGACGGGAGCCCTTCTGTTCGAACGCTGGTACTGAGAGAGGTATCGGAGCGAAGTGTGCGCCTCTTTATCAATGCTTCTAGTCCCAAATGGCGGGCACTCTCAGCAAACAGCGCTTGTCAGATTCTGCTTTGGTACCCCTCAATTCAAATTCAATATCGGCTGAGCGGTGCCGCAGCCATGGCCTCGCGCGCAGACATTGAAAACAATTGGCATCGAAGGCCTCTGCGTGCCAAATTGCTCGACTATTTTTATGCCGCTCGCGCTGCCCAAAGTGAGCCTTATCATTCGAGCAAGGACTTCGACCAGGCCTTTGAGTCAATGGCTGCTGCGCTAGACCCAGAATCACTCACCCCACCTATTGAAGCGATTGCCGTCGATATTGCGCTTCACCAAATCGAGCGGCTCGATCTGACACAAAACGAAACACCCCATCGTCGAGCCCGTTTTCGCTGGATTGATGAGGCGTGGGCCGAGGATTTTCTGGTTCCTTAAAGCAAGGAGGCAAAACTCTTTGACACCCCTCGACGTACATCATAAATTCAAAGTACGGTTTGGTAACAAGCCGTATCCCAGCGCAGACGTTCTAACCAGGGGGAACCTCCAGCGCTTTCGTCAACACCCTGACCGAAAAAAGGAGGTGATCCCATCAATAGTCAGTCTAAGAAGGGAGCCTCCGAGTTAAATTAACTCGGAGTCCGCTCCCATACGTTAAGACAGAGCCCCAGGGTGTGAAGCATCCTGGGGCTTTTTAATGTGGATTCCTACGCGATTGATCATCTCTGCGTGACCAAATTTGAGTAACTTTGGGTGACTAAGGATCATTCAACAGCACCCGGAAACGAATCAACAGTTCCTAAGTTGGTTGACCAGACTTTCAATGACGCGCCATCGCCCCTAGCACTCATCCGACTCGTGACTAGCTCGCTCGAAAGGGTCGACGCTCGGCTCCACTCGCTTGATGCCGTTTAAGTGGTTGAAGCAGGTGTCGTGAGCCGTTTTCAAGAAATCCTTAATAAACGCGTCGTCATACTGGTCGGTGCGAATCGCGGCGTAGAGGGTACACCACAGTCCATCCTCACCAATAGGTCTGACTGAGATATTCCCCGTAGGAAGATATTCCGTGACCGCCCAGTTAGGTAAGCAGGCCACCCCCCGACCACTGGCCACCAATTGCAACATCATGGGGGTGAGCTCAGCAGTTCGAACGGATGCGGGCTCAATATCCGCCGGATCAAGAAACCGAGTAAACACATCCAGCCGACTTCTATCCACAGGATAGATAATCAGGGTTTGATCGGCGAGATCGACCGGCTCGATTCGCATTTTAGCAAGCAGCGGATGCCTTGCGCCGACCACCAATAGCGCCTCATAACTAAACAGGGGAACATAACGAATGCCAGAAATCGGGACGGGATCGGAAGTTACCACCAGATCTAAATCCCCCCTTGCTAGCGCGGGGAGTGGTGCAAAATTAAAGCCTCCCGTTAGATCAAGCTCGACTTCTGGCCAATTCGCTCGGAATTGATCGATACAGGGCACAAGCCACTGGAAGCAACTGTGACACTCAATAGCAATATGCAATCTACCGGCTTCCCCACCACTCAGCCTTGCAATGTCCCTCTCAGCTTGATCGAGTGTCGGAAGCAGTTCATCGGCAAGAGCTAACAACCGGCGCCCGGCACTGGTAAAACGAGGCGGCTTCGTTTTCCGAACAAAAATCTTGCAGTCGAGCCGGTCCTCAAGGTCTTTCAGTTGATGAGAAAGAGCTGATTGCGTGAGGTGCACCCGCTCGGCAGCGTCCACCAAACTCCCAGTATCTCGGAGTGCGACGAGCGTTTTCAGATGTCTAATCTCGATCATAGTGAACTGTTTTACTATTTAATGGCCATTAAATGTAATTTTATTCACTTTTGGTCATCGGCGCGACTCTCTTGCTCTAGTAACCCTATTGACCTCACTCGATAACGAAGGAGCGATGAGCAAACGCTCGCAGGACTATTTACGTTAGATGACCAGCATCTGCTCGCTGCCAGCTATCAGCAGCATCATGATGAAACCAATCGAACCGTTTATACTCTCTGCTCTGCAGGGAGTCGTCATGAGCAGCGAATTTCCCCGCAAACAATCCTGCTGATTCCTGAGAACAGTAGGTCAGTATTCGCGCCCCTTTGCTCACTTGGGAGAATCATGAACATTTGTCTCCTCGGCTATCGAAGTAATCCGTTCAGCGGGGGGCAAGGCGTCTACCTTTATTATCTATCCCGTGCTCTTGTTGAGGCGGGTCACCAAGTGGACGTCATCTCTGGCCCCCCTTATCCGGAGCTCGATCCGAGAGTGTCGCTGATCCAGCTGCCGAGCCTCGATTTGTATGCTGAGGGTGAGGATGTCCGCCGGTTTCGTCTCAGATATCTCAGATCAGTAACGGACGCGTTTGAATACTTCAGCACGATCTCCGGCGGATTCCCAGAGCCTTACACCTTTGGGCGGCGAGTCCAGCGATATTTTCAATCGAACCCAAATACGTATGACGTGATTCACGACAACCAATGCCTTGCTTGGGGAACCCTTGGTCTTCAGCGAATGGGCTTACCCGTCGTCACCACCATCCACCATCCCATCACCCGTGACCTGGACATTGCACTCGCGGCTGCCGACACCTTCGGATTGCGCTTGCTCATCAAGCGATGGCACTCATTCCTTCGCATGCAAAAACAAGTCATCCGTCAGCTGGCACATAAAGTGACCGTCTCGCATGCCGCTAGGGCAGATATCGAATCTGCTTTCGGTTTACCCAACCAATCACTGCACGTGATTCACAACGGCATCGATCTCGACCGTTTCAAGCCGGCCTCCCACGAGGTTGGAACGAAAAAAGATAGGCCAACCCCCACGATCATGACGACAGCGAGCGCCGACTCTCCGCTCAAAGGGTTGGATACGCTGCTTCGCGCCTTCGCTCTCGTGCTTCAAGATGAGCCTCTCGTCCGGCTCACACTCATCGGCGCATTAAAGCCCGATGGAGACACTCGCAAGCTGATCGAGCACTTGAAGATTGGCCACGCCATTGACGAAAAGGGTAGAGTTACAGCCGAGGAAATGGTGTCGCTATACCAATCGGCAACCCTCGCGGTAGTACCCTCGGTTTACGAGGGGTTTGGATTTCCTGCCGGAGAAGCGATGGCCTGCGGAGTCCCTTTGGTGAGCACCAGCGGTGGCGCATTACCCGAAGTTGTCGGCGATGCTGGCGTTACAGTCCCTGTGCAAGACCCCGGCGCAATGGCGGCAGCGATCACCGCATTACTCAAGGATTCAGAACGCCGACACGCGCTAGGTCAAGCCGGACTTACGCGCGTTACCAAGGAATTTAGTTGGTCACGCGCAGCAGCGCAGTATCTTGATCTTTATCATCAGGTGATTGAGCAAACCCCATGTCGCTAGAAACTATCCGCTTCGAACACCTCGACCTAAAGGAAGGTATGACACTGCTTGATCTTGGCTGCGGCGAAGGCAGGCACACCCTATCCGCTGCGCTAACAGCGCCAATCCATGCAGTAGGTCTCGACATGTCGAGGAGAGATCTCACCACCGCCAGGAATCGATGCGGCGACTTTGAGTCGCTCACAAAAACGGAAAACGCGCCCTCATTGATCGAGGGAGATGGCGCTCGCCTACCCTTTGCTGATGCAACCTTTGATCGAATCATCTGCTCAGAGGTCCTAGAGCACATCCACGACTACGAGACGTTCCTGCGCGAAATTCGCCGCGTCATTAAACCAGGCGGACTATTCGCGGCGAGCGTGCCTAGCTTTTTCCCTGAGTGGGTTTGCTGGAAACTCAGCGACGCGTACCACGAGGTTGAGGGAGGACACGTTCGCATCTTCAACGCCCGCGCCCTAGAGAGAAGCATCTCAGACTTCGGCTTCAAGCGCTTCGAGTCCCATCGCGCACACGCACTCCACTCACCCTATTGGTGGCTAAGATGCCTCTTCTGGAGAGGCGAGCAAGCACAGCACCCTATCGTTAACCTCTATCACCGATTGCTGGTTTGGGACCTAATGAAAAAACCTTGGCTAACCCGGTGGCTGGACCGGTTACTGAATCCTGTTTTAGGTAAATCCGTTGTGTTCTATTTCAGTACTGATCCATAGCGATTTAATTCCACCTGCGCTAAGGTTACTGCCCCATCGGGACCTCGCCCACACACGCCATATAAGACGCCAGTCATGAGTACCTCCTGGGCACAAAATAACCCATCGGCTTCGCTGGAATATTTCGAGCCCACTGCCGCGACTATCCTAGCCACGCAATTATCCACCGGCGCCATCCCGTGGTTCGAAGCGGGCAAAATCGACCCTTGGGATCACGTGGAAGCGGCGATGGGGCTTGCCAGCATGAACCATATTGAGGCCGCAGTGAGCGCCTACGACTGGCTTGCTGATCAGCAAACATCCACAGGTGGCTGGTATGTTGCCTATGACCATACCGGCGTGACCGATGATTCAAGGATTGAAACCAATTTTGTCGCCTATGTCGCCGTAGGCATTTGGCACCTCTACTTGGTGACCAAGGATTGTGACCTGCTCGGCCGGTACTGGGACATGGTTAACCAAGCGATCAACTTCGTCATCGAGCGACAAGCGCCGACGGGAGAGATCTATTGGGCCGAAGATAAAACCCTAGGCCTGCGCAGAGATGCACTCGTCACCGGCTGCAGTTCCATTTACTTAAGTTTGCTTTGCGGCACGAAGATCGCCGCCGCCCTAACTAAACCCCAGGCACGCTGGCAGCAGTCGGCCAAGCGGTTAAGGGTGGCTATCACAGATCATCCCGAGGTCTTTGACCGAACGTGGCCAAGCAAAGCGCGTTTCTCTATGGACTGGTTTTACCCAGTGCTAACTGGTGTGATCACCGAGGATAACGCGCGGTCTCGAATCGACGCCCGCTGGAACGAGTTTGTTGTCTCCGGTCTCGGGTGTCGCTGTGTGAATGACGAACCTTGGGTTACCGTAGCGGAGACCTGCGAGCTAGTCATGAGCCTCAGTGCAGTCGGCGATTTCGACCGTGCGAACGCCCTCTTCGAGTGGATTCAGCAATTTAGGGCCGACGACGGTAGCTATTGGACTGGCTATGTTTATAAGGACGAGGTGCTGTGGCCAGATGAGCGTACGACGTGGACTGCTGGAGCGGTGCTTTTGGCGTCTGACACGCTGACTGGCCGAACCGCCGGCTCCCAATTATTTTTAGCCGACCGGTAACACCCACTGCTGCCAACCAGCGCATTACCTAACCTACTTCATTCAGCGATTCGCTCGAGCACCGCGAGGGTCTTTACCATTTCAATTTGCCTGAAGTGGCCACTTGCAAGCGCCCGCTCGAACACTTCAAAGGGCGGCCGACCGCCATCGGCAGGATTAGGAAACACGTCGTGGATCAATAATCGTCCACCACTGACGATATGTTTCGACCAGATGTCGTAATCCGCATGCGCCGCTTCCCGACTATGCCCCCCATCAATGAATACGAGTCCAAGCGATGTCCCCCAGTGACGACCGGCAACCACCGATGGCGCGACAATAGGTACCACCACGGAAGCAAGGTCTGCAGCGGCGATCGTCTCGCGGAAGTACTGAAAGGTGTCCACTTTATTTCGATCAACATCAAACAACGCTTCGTCGTGATATTCCTCGCCGGGCTGATGCTCTTCTGAGCCTTGATGATGGTCAATCGCATAGAGAGTGTTGCCGGTTCTCGCGCATGCCGTGCCCAGATAAACCGTCGACTTACCGCAGTAACTTCCTATTTCAAGGCAAGGGCCATGAGCCGCAGTCGCCACTGCGTGGTCAAATAGTGCTCGGCCCTCGGTAGGATCCAAAAACCCTTTTATGGCGCCAATATCGAGCTTTATATCCAACGGTTCACCCCGGATATCAGCAGCGTGACGTAAATCAGCAGGGCCGATCCCGCCACATAAGCGAGCAGTTGCTGAGGGACTGACCAACCAAATTGCTTAACCCATCGGTCTTCTACGGCCAGCCATATCACACACCCTGACAACGCTCCCAGCAGGATACTGATCACGATTAGTGCCATGGCACTCCTCCTTTGATACTAACGAAGCGACAGATATTGAACCGGGTCACCTTCGCGCACTGCTTGCCCCGGTTCAATAATCGCGAGCGCATCCGCCCAAGCAAGCGAGCTCATCACGCCCGAACCCTGCTGCGGGTAGAGATGCAGTCGTACTTCACCTTCTTCAGGCCGCAATTGAACCCGCAAATACTCCTGCCTTCCACCGCCCTCGAAATCAAACGCGGCAACACCTGGCCATTGCATTGGTAAGTAATCAGTTGCACCTTGTTTTTTTAACAAATAAGGAGTGGCTAACGCGACGAACGTCACGATCGAGGACACCGGATTACCCGGAAGACCGAAGAACGGTTTCCCGTGAACCTTCCCGAATGCCAGTGGTTTACCTGGCTTGATGGCCAGCTTCCAAAGCTCGAGCTCCCCTGCTGATGAAACAGACTGCTTCACAAAATCTCGATCGCCCACAGAAACGCCACCTGTCGTCATGACGACGTCGGCCTGCTCGGCCGCCTCACGAAGGCGCAGTTGGGTCAGGGTTTCATCGTCGGGAACAATCCCCAGATCGACAGGCACCATTCCTAACCGCTTGATGCTTGCGGCAAGTGCACGCCTATTGGAGTTATAGATCTGACCTGGCGCTAATTGGGCTGGCGGCTCAACCAGCTCATCCCCGGTCGATAAAATGGCAACACGGAGCGGCTGATAAACCGGCAGCGCCTCTAACCCGACGCTCGCGGCAAGCGCCAAATCAGCGGGTCTTAGCTTGCGACCCCTAGAAAGAATGACCGCACCCTGCTCAATATCTTGACCTTGAGTACGGACGTGGTCTCCAGCGGTGACCGACTCAGTCGGCAAAATATGATCCCCTAGCGCCTCGGCATCCTCTTGAATCAACACCGAATCGGCACCAAGCGGCATAGGCGCGCCAGTGAAAATCCTACTCGCGCTTCCTGCTTGATGCAGTGCCCCCGTAGCGCCTGCGGCAATGACCTGACCTACGGGAAGTTTTTGCCCGACCGCTACGTCTTCTGCCCGGACGGCATATCCGTCCATTGCACTGTTCGAAAAGGGCGGCACATCAATGCTCGAGGTGACGTCTCGGCTTAATATAAAACCATCGGTCTCTTCGATGAGCCTTTCTTGGTCGTCTTGGCTGCAATCAGCGGATTGGAGCAACTGCGCTAACGCGCTCGCAACAGTCATGAGACTCATGATGGTTCTCTAACTAATGGTGGCCTCGGAGCACCAGCTCTGCGAAGTTGCAGGGTCGGTGAGTGCTATCGAGTTGTGCTTTGATAATGCCGTCCCAGGCCGTTTTGCAGGCGCCCGTGGAACCTGGCACACAAAACACCAGCGTATTATTGGAGATACCGGCCAAAGCGCGGGACTGGATCGTTGATGTCCCAATTTCTTGATAAGACAGTTGCCGGAACAACTCTCCAAATCCGTCTATCACCACCTCAAGCAATGGTTTGATGGCCTCTGGCGTGGCGTCTCTTGAAGTAAACCCGGTACCACCTGTCAGCAGCACAACATGAACATCGGGATCTGCGATCCATGCGGACACACGCGCGCGCAGACGGAATCGGTCGTCGATTTCTATCGCTCGATCGACTACCTGATGACCAGCCGCGACCGCTGAATCAACCAAGAAGTCACCAGAAGTATCGTTTGCTTCGGTTCGAGTATCTGACACCGTTAAGACGGCTAGCGACAGAGACTCGGGGGTAGTGTCAGACATGGATGTGTTGTCTCCAAAGTGGGGTGGTGTCGTTTGTATTGCTTAGGCGCTGCCCTAGTGTATCAGTTCGAGCTTCACAAGATCGGTGACGGCACTGCCCATTGCCTCCCTCGCCTTAACCGCCCTACTCAAAAGGGCTAGTGTCATTCTCCACTGTTGCTTTGAGCGTTCTCTTTTCGACCACTATCAATGAGCGCTCTTTGTGAATGCTCTTTGTGAATGATGGGACATGCAGCATCCCAGCCTGTCCATCCTCGGAATATTGATCAGGGTTACTGGCCTACTATTACTCTTCGATCAGGCCGTGGTGCAGTTCCCCAGTTCACAGAAGTGCTTTAGGCACCCTTCCAATCCGGCGCTCGCTTCTCCGCAAAAGCCTTTGGGCCCTCTACAAAATCTTGACTCTTATACATGGCACCAATCTGCTCGTAGCGGCCCTTGATCGCAGATTCGAGCGAGTCAGCACTCATGCCCTCCATCGCAGCCTGCTTACTTCCTCTAACTGACAGGGGCGCACATTCTAGTATCTGTTCCGCCCATCGGTGGGCAGATGCAAGTGCCTCGCCTTCTTTAACTACCTGATTAACAAACCCCAGTTGCTGGCCTTCGGTTGCACTGACTCGGCGTCCGGTGAGGAGCATGCCCATCGCTTGCTTCATCCCTATCTCTCGAGGTAATCGATGAATGCCACCCGCTAACGCCGCGAGACCAACCCTTGGCTCGGGCAGTGCAAAAATGGCGTTCTCTGACGCAATAATGAGATCGCATGCCAGTGCAATTTCAAAGCCTCCCCCCATGGCTAGGCCATTCACTGCCGCAATGACCGGCTTGACGTTATCAAACCGCGCCGTGAGGCCCGCGAAGCCGCTCGCAGGACCGCCCATTTGACCGCCTGATGCCTGATACTTCAGGTCGTTTCCCGCGCTAAAGGCTCGATCTCCAGCACCCGTTATGATCGCAACCCACTGGTCGGGGTCTGCTGCAAACTCATCGAAAACTTCGGCCAGCTCGAAGTTCGCAGGTGGGTGCAATGCATTCATGACCTCTGGCCGGTTAATCGTTACCTCCGTTAATCGGCCGATTCTATTGACTTCGCAAAACTCCCCCATGTCCCTACTCCTTTCTTGTGGCGCTTTGATTACTTATGGCCTCATTCAGCCGTACATCAGCGCTCTCGTCAATGAATAGTGGCGTGGTCATCAAGCACTCGCGACCACATTGCATCACGTGCCAACGCCACCAACAGTGAGCTCATCGCATTCGCGAGCACTTCGGCAGGCAGAGCCAGCGCGATCCAACCCTCATCGTTGTCGTTGTAACTTCACTCTCGTTTCTGACTTGAGAAAATTCTGTACGGACTTAGCCCATTCTCGACCGAATGGCCTTCGACATTCGACTCAAACCCTCGACAAGCACAGACTGCGGACACCCGTAATTAAGACGGACAAATCCGGGACCCTCGTATTCTTCCCCGGCCGCTATCCCCACGCCGTGTTCAGTGAAGAATGCGTGTGCATCCTCTAACTCAAGCTCACGAATATCGATCCATGCAAGGTAGGTCGCTTCTGGCGCGCGCATATGCACCCAAGGAAGATCGGCCACCGCTTGTGCTACTAAATCTCGATTCTGCCTCAAATAATCAATGAGCTCGGCGTGCCAAGTCGAACCATGAGTCAATGCGGCCTCGGTAGCCACAAAACCCAACGTGTTCACGTGCGACATGATGCCAGCGCCAGCCTGTTCAAACTGGTCTCGAATCGATTCATTTTCAGCCACAACATACGCACAGCCGAGTCCTGCAAGATTGAAGGTCTTTGAGGCCGCCTGAAAAGTCACAGTGCGAGCGGCCGCCTCAGCGCTAATGGAGGCAAGAGGGGTGTGCTGTCGCCCGTCTAACAGGAGGTCGCAGTGAATTTCATCGGAGCAAATAACTACGTCATGGGCGACACACAATGCGGCGATAGCCTCGAGCGTCGCTCGGTCAATTACCCTCCCCACCGGATTCATCGGGTGCGACAACATGAGCATGTCGATCGAATGCTCGCCTTCAAGCGCTTTCCGGAAGGCATCGAGAGGAAAAGACCACCCATTCTCTGGAGTCATGGATAATCGAGTTACTGCTCGATCCATATTGAGCGGGGCCTGCAAAAAAGGGGGGTAAGTAGGAATCGCCACAGCCACAGATCGGCCAGGCCGAACAAACGCGCGAACCGCCTGATTTAAGGCTGGAACGACGCCTGGTGACAGCAAAATGCTCTCCTCGGCAACCTGCCAGCCGTACCGACGCGTCAACCAGGATTGGATCGCGCAGATCACCGACTGAGGACGCGAGTTGTAACCCAGCACAGGATGTTCAAGTCGAGACCGAATAGCATCTAGCACTGGACTAGGGGCCGCGAAGTCCATGTCGGCAACCCACATGGGAATCACATCTTGGCCCGCGTATTTGTCCCATTTTGAGCTATCGGTTGCCGTACGATTGATGACTTCATCAAAAGCATTCATGGAGGTGCCCTCTAATCTCGCACTATCTAATCTCGCACTATCTAATCTCGCACTGGGAGTCTAGCGTATTTGAAAAAGTCAAAACCCTTTCGTCCACCTCGGGTCTTGATTATGCTTCACCTCAAGTAAGGAGGCCTCATGGGACTATTTTCGAAACCGCTAACGCTCCCCGACGCTGCGCAAGCGCTGCCCGGACGAGAAATGAGCATGCCCGTTGCACCCGCACACTTTGTTTTGGGAACGCCGATGGTAGGACCTTTCCCATCCTCACTCGAAACCATCCAGTTTGGCATGGGTTGCTTTTGGGGCGCGGAGCGCCGTTTTTGGCAGATTGACGGAGTTTTTAGTACCGCAGCTGGCTACGCAGGAGGCATCACCAAAAACCCCAGTTACGAGGAAGTGTGTAGTGGCGGTACCGGTCATACTGAAGTTGTCCTGGTCGTCTACGATCCAGCTAAGGTTTCATTGGATACGTTATTGACTTGCTTCTGGGAGAGTCACGACCCCACACAAGGCATGCGGCAAGGCAATGATATTGGCACCCAGTATCGATCTTGCATTTATGCGTCAACCGATACCCAGCTTGCCGAGGCTGAAGCCAGTAAGGTCACTTTCATGGAGGCATTAGCAACCGCGGGTTATCCCACAATTACCACTGAAGTGAAAACAAACCAGACTTTTTACTACGCTGAGGATTACCACCAGCAGTATTTAGCGAAAGTCCCGAACGGCTATTGCGGCTTGGGGGGAACAGGGGTCTGTTATCCAAGTGGTTCGGGACAGTAGCCACCGCACAACGCTAGTTCGCCTGAACAGAGCGGATACCTCCCTGTTCAATCGTGGGTTAAGCATAGTTCAAGCATGGTTCAATTTGGGCAAAAGTGGACGCAGGCGGACGATAGCAGTCAGAAGTGGCGAAGCGCTTAGGCAAACTGCCCATCAACCCATCAGCCGATCGATCGCCTCTTGATACCGCGCCTGCGTCTGGTGAATCACATCGTCTGGGAGGGCTGGCCCTGGCGCTTCTTTATTCCACAATCCCTGCGCAACAAGTGATTCCGTAAAGTTCCTGACAAATTGTTTATCAAAACTATCCTGCTCTGTACCCGAGCGCCAGTCAGCGGCTGGCCAGAATCGAGAACTGTCAGGGGTTAACACTTCATCGATGAGGATAGGCGCTTGCTCGCCCGGAAGGATTCCGAACTCAAATTTGGTGTCGGCAATGATGACCCCGCGCTCAAGCGCATACCGCCGCCCCTCCCCATAAATTTGCTTGGCGGTCGCTCGCACTTGCGCCATTTCAGATTCACCGACGATCCTGCAGGCCTCCTCATACGAAATGTTTTCATCATGCCCAGAGTCGGCTTTGGTGCTGGGTGTAAAGATTGGTTCATCAAGTGGGTCACTGTTGCTCAACCCCGCTCGCAAAGGAAT